>Ga0105049_10000853_pt1 | contig 34671 bp, 28 predicted proteins | sample MAT06_FD_78087 | JGI IMG/M metagenome (GOLD analysis project Ga0105049, IMG submission 78087) | Freshwater microbial communities from Lake Fryxell liftoff mats and glacier meltwater in Antarctica - MAT-06 | ecosystem: Environmental > Aquatic > Freshwater > Ice > Liftoff microbial mat | place...
ATCGGTTGTTGGGTAAACGAATGGTTGTACCATTGATGATAGCAATGGATTTTAGATAGGCACTGTCTGTAAGTTGAAAAACCTGGTAACTTTGTGCAGATACGTGTTCATTCCAGGAGAGTTGCAGTGAATCTTCGCAAAAATAGTCGACCCTCAATTTGGTTAAAGGTGCGATTATTAAGTTATTCGAGAACCAGGATTGTTGGAGGTGTTCCATCTTAAACATCGCCGTGCCGATCGTATCAGGAACAGGCCAATTAAAGACATGATCGTCAATGGGAACACTACTCGCTATAGGCTGCCAGAAATTTCCATTGTTGAAACTTACAAAGAGGGTGCCTGTTTCGTTGGGTAGTTCAGCAATGGCTTCCCACTTGATTTTCACAAAATTGCCTTCATCCAGGTTGATGTCGGATGCATTGATGGGACTGATAAAACGAAATGAACCGATGGTATCCCAATGATAGGCGATGTAAAAACGTTGGTTAGCAGCACCGATAATGCGACTGCCCTTTACCGTGAGTAAGTACTCATTCCCATTGTTTCTTTCGAGGCTGATTTGCTCAGCATTGTTTAATCTGTCTACACCTCTAATAGCTGGTTTACGAAGGGAGTCGGCCATAGGGAAGGTAGAGAGTATCCAGGGCTTGTAAATAAGGCTGGTACCAGATTCTATTAGTTCCAGATCAATGTCGTTTACCAATGCAAGGTTATTGTTGATAGCAGCAGCGGGATCATTCCATACAAGCGTAAATTTTATATTTGCCGCGTTGGAGGGAAGATGAATGGGAAATGTAAGTTGCTGACCGTTTACTAAGTTTCCTACAATATATTTTCTGTTTTGTAATGCTTTTACTGCTTTAAAAATATTCACAGCGCCATAACCAGATTTGTAATCAATTCCTTTTTGATCAATATCATCTGCATTGTTGTATAACAATGCTTTGATCAAAGCGGCATCCGGGAGTTGTTGTTGATTGCTGTCTTTGTACACCTGTTGTAATACCGCAATACCACCACTTACAATGGCAGCTGCATCGGATGTACCGTTCGGCCCCAAAGCAGTAATTTGTGGGCCGAGTCTACCGTCATACAATGGGCCTGCAGAACTAAATGCCGTGATGCTGCCACTGGTATCTGTAGCGCCCACCGTGATGCTGTTCTTCGACATCTTAAAGTTTCCGGTGAGGTTAGCAAATCCATTGATGCCCGCGAAAGTGCCACTGGTAGCAGCTGACGTGCCTCGGTTCCCGGATGAAAATACATGAATCAGGTATGGGATGTTGAATTGTTGTGCATCGTAAGCTGCGGCTTCGGCCCCGTAAAAAGATTGCACAATGGTGCCATAGGAATGGTTTTGTATGCTCACATCGTTTTGTTGTAAAATAGTGCCATTGTCGGGAAACAACATGTTATAGGAAGAAGGAAAAAAATCGCTTTTCCAGGCAAGGCCTTTGCCGGTAATAAAGCTGTTGCCCCCACCGCCGGCTAGTGTTGCCACTACGGTTGCATGTACATCTTTTTCTGGATGGGCCAACGAAGATGGTTTCACCCTTTTCACAAGGTCAAGGTCCTGAGCATCCATATCAGATTCTTTGATGCCGATGCTAATGTTTTTTCCGTTGGCACCAGGTATGGCAACGTCGATTTCTTGTATGCCGTGTAAGCTGCGGTCGTACCCAATGAGTTCTATTTCTGAACGTGGTTTTATATAAATATCAACAAATAGGATGGCTGGTTCTTTGACCAACAAATTGCTCAGGGTTGCATAGCTACAAGAAACCACGGCTGCGTTGGCATCTGGAATCTGTTGCACGTCTTTTAATTGCAATCTATATTTGTTAAGCACATCCATCAGACCCTGATGCTCAATGCCCACAATTGTAAACCTACCTGTTTTGTGCGTTTGTAAAAGATTGGTATGCAAGAGTGCCGGCGCATATTTCCAACGGTGATTGGCATTCGCGATGCGGATAATTGCAGGGCGAGTTGTATCGGATTCGTTGTTATTTATTTTTTTTACTACGATGAGATCACTCGTTATTTGTCTGATCTGGATATAACCTGAAATTGAATCGCCTCCTCCTTTAGTTTGCACAATAAAAAAGCCTGAGTTGGAACCGGCCTGGGCTAATTCCTCGAATCTCAAAGTAGGGTTTGTTACGTTGTTTTTTTTTGTTTGCGCATCCGCGGAATAGCAATAGCAGAGCACAAATATCAGCACCGGTAAACGGAAGTTTATGCACATAAAAACTATAGGTGTTTAAAATAAAAAGATAAGAAAAGCATACGAAGGGTTTTGCAACATCAGCACGTTCAAAATGCTGTTACAATATATAATATTTTGTTAAAAAAAATAAATTTAGTGATCACAATAAACGGGATGTGCATAAAATAATTCAATAAAACACAACACCCCTTTTTTATGGAAAGGGGTGTTGTGTGATTATTACGGGATTTGCTTAGTAAACAAAGTTCAACGCAGTGTTGTCAGCAGATGTGAACGGTCTGTTGGTAGATGTACTGCTGCACGCTAGCATCCAAGAGCCTGCACTTGGTCCGCTAGGTGTGCCAGGAATCAGAATGGCACCAATACCTGCCGAACCTTCATTCACTGCAGTACCACCACAACTATATGATCTGTTCATGTAATCTGTGTGACGAAATCCTATGCAATGCCCTATTTCATGGGCAATGGTTGTTGCCAAGCCATTTACGCCTACTGTAGGAGTGTACCAATAAGTATTCATGTTTACTGTGTTGTAAGGGTTACCACCGCTAGGGAAACCAGCACTACCCAGTGTATTGCTCACCTGATAGAAAGTGCGAATATTGATATTTGCACTGGTGCCACTTACTCTTTGAAATTTAATTCTCAGCGGCAATGCGTTGAAACGTGCAATTGCAGTGTTGGTAGCCGTTACAAAATTTGCCTGCGCAGTGTTTAATGAAACGGTGATGGTGCGGGTGCCACTTACCAAATTGGTAGTGCGGTAATGTTCGTCGTTTGCAATGATGAGCTCTGGTCCGTTGTTGTTACCCATATTAGCTAATTCGTCTCTGGTGAGCAGGATGTCACCTTCAATCAGGAATGATCCGTCTGGATTTACAGACATCCCATTGTCTGTAAAGCCTGCAGCTTTTACCATAGCACGAATTTCGGTTGGAACCTTGTCTTGTGTTACTTCAACATTGCTGCCGGTTTTTTTACAACCTACCATCATTAAACCAGCTAATGAAATGCAGGCAGTGATTTGTGTGATTTTTTTCATGATTAATGTTATTTTGGTGATTAAGAACTTTCATGAACAAATTAGAAAGAATGTTTTCATTTGTTTTTACGAATAGTGCAAATCAACCAACACTTAGTACAAATCAACACTGGCAAAGGGTTTTCACAGTATTTTCACTAATTTAGAAAGGAAAATTTCGTAGAAATACGATGCTTTTGTGAAGCGGAGTTTATAGTTTTGTCTCATCATAAAATTGGCCTCACTATATCAAAAGTGAGGCCAATTCATTTTCATTTATATTCAATGTCTATTGTTGTTTGCGAAGAAAACGGATGGTGCCACTTTTTTGTAAGTCGGAGGTGATCCTCACTTCATATCTCTTGGTTCCATCTGTAACAATCATTAATGCTGTATTGGGCGGAATGGAGCCCAGGTTCTCCGCATACATCACCAACTCATTTTCTGCCTCCAGTTCTTCTTGTGGTATGCGTAAACGCAGGGCTTGTGTGGTGAGTTTTTTTTGAGCTATCACCAGTTTGCCATTAAAAAACAATGATACACTATCGCCGTCAATTTCACCATTGTCATACAAATCGATCACAACAGATTCGCTTTCGATTTCTATCGTTTTGATAACGGTGTTGGTTCTTTTTTCAAAACGAGTACCAGGGGCAATAATTTTTTCAGTCCTGATAGTGGGAACATTTGCTTTGTTAACATTCGATAGTATCTGCGGACTGTCTTGTGGTGATTTTGCTAAGGAAGAATTTGAAACAGGAGTGGTAGTTTCCGAAGGAACAACAGGTGGCTTCGGTTTGGGAACAACTGCTGCTGGCTTCTGGACTGATTTTGCGGGCGTTGAAGCGGCAGAACCTGCTCTTGGATCAGAGAATGTTTTTGGAGTACTGGCAGTCGTATTGTTTTTAATGCCCGGAAAGGTTTTCGCTAAAGATCTTCTACTAAGTGCGGTAATGCCATAACCACAATTACCTTCCTGGTTGGGTGCGGGTATCCATTTCCCCTCCAGGGTTTCTTCTCCGTCGGTCTTCTTATAAAAACTTAATTTGTGTACCTGAAAACAGTTCAAAACTTCTCTGGGCACATTGGTTTTTGTACGCTCTACCTCCTTTACTTCAATGTATTTTGATTTGGAGTCGAAAGTCCCTTCCAACCTACAAATCGTGTAATAACGTTTACCTGCTTCTGTAAAATAAGTGTAAGAAAATCCAGTTACTATTTTGCCTTTTGTTTCTAAATCGAGCACATATTCACACTTGTCGCCGCCCCAACCCATGAATTTCGTGCTTCGGTCAACAAATGATCCTTTCCATTGGCCACTCAGTTTCTGACTTTGGACAGCTGCGCAACTTAAAAATAAAGAGAGGGTTATTAAAATACGATTCATGCGGTGTGTAGAATTTTAGTCCAGCTACAAAATTAAAACTAAAAGAGGTGTTTAATATTCATTTAACGCGTTCGTTCGCTAAGGATTAGTTAAATTTGCCTCTCAAAATTTAGCTTGAAGATAACCAATCATGATTAAAATTACATTACCAGACGGATCGGTGAGGGAATACCAGGAAGGTATTTCAGCGATGGATGTTGCAAAATCCATCAGCGAAGGCTTGGCCAGAAAAGTATTGGCAGCCAAAGTAAACAATGTTGTAGTGGATGCATCCAGGCCAATAACCACGGACGCTTCGCTTCAATTACTCACCTGGGATGATACGGATGGTAAATCAACATTTTGGCACTCCTCTGCACACCTCATGGCAGAAGCCGTGGATGCCATTTATCCGGGCGTAAAATTTTGGGTGGGACCTGCTTTAGACAAAGGATTTTATTACGATATGGACCTCGGTGATCATAAAATTACCGAAGATGATTTGCTGGTTTTGGAAAAAAAGATGAATGAATTGGCAAAAAAGAACAGCATTTTTGAGCGCAAGTTCATGCCTAAGCAAGAGGCCGTTAATTATTTTACCGAAAAAGGCGATGAGTACAAGTTGGATTTGTTGAAGAATTTGACCGATGGCGAGATCACTTTTTACACCCAAGGTAACTTTACCGATCTCTGTAGAGGCCCACATATTCCTCACACCGGAACCATTAAAGCCATCAAGCTAATGAGCGTGGCGGGGGCGTATTGGAAAGGGGATGAAAAAAACAAACAGCTTACCCGCGTGTACGGAGTTACTTTTCCTGCCCAAAAAGAGCTGGATGAGTATATCCTGATGCTAGAAGAAGCCAAAAAAAGAGATCACCGCAAACTGGGCAAAGAGCTCGGCATTTATACTATGGATGATGATACAGGCCCCGGATTACCCTTGTGGCTGCCAAATGGTACTATCATCATCGAAGAACTGGAAAAATTAGCCAAGGAAACAGAAAACGCAGCTGGCTACAAAAGGGTAGTAACGCCACATATCGCAAAAGAAAGTATGTACCTCATGAGCGGTCACTTGCCCTATTATGCAGATAGCATGTTTCCACCGATGGAATTGGATGGTACCAAATACTACCTAAAAGCCATGAATTGTCCGCACCATCATAAAATTTTTGATGCAGAACCCAAAAGTTACAAAGACTTGCCATTCCGTATCGCAGAATATGGAACCTGCTACCGTTATGAGCAGAGTGGAGAGTTGTTTGGACTGATGCGGGTACGCTGCCTCCACATGAACGATGCGCATATCTATTGTAACAAAGAACAGTTTGCCGACGAGTTTAGAGCGGTAAACGACATGTACCTCAAATATTTCAACATCTTTGGGGTTGATAAATATGTGATGAGATTAAGTTTACACGATCCAGCCAAATTGGGCCAGAAATATGTGGACGAACCCGAATTGTGGCAACAAACCGAAACCATGGTTCGCAAAGTGCTCATCGAAAGCAATATTCCTTTTGTAGAAGTACAAGATGAAGCTGCTTTTTATGGCCCCAAAATTGACGTACAGATCTGGAGTGCCATTGGCAGGGAATTCACGTTGGCCACCAACCAGGTAGATTTCAATAGTGGAAACAAGTTTAAACTTAGTTATACTACCAAAGACAATGGTACAGATGTTCCCCTGATCATTCACAGGGCACCTTTAGGTACCCACGAGCGTTTTATCGGATTTTTGCTGGAACATTATGCCGGTAAATTCCCAGCTTGGCTGGCGCCATTGCAGGTGAAAATTCTTCCAATCAGCGATAAGTTCATGGATTATTCAAATACTATTTTGAAAACGCTGAAAAATGCAGATATTCGTGCTGAAATCGACGATAGAAACGAAAAAATAGGTAAGAAAATCAGAGATACGGAAATAGCGAAAGTGCCTTACATGTTGGTGATTGGTGAAAAAGAAATGGTAGAAAACAAAGTAGCAGTCAGGCGCCAGGGTAAAGGAGATCTCGGCGCGAAAGGATTGGATGAATTTACTGCTGAACTGGCCGCAGAAATCAGCGAAAGAAGGGGCGAGTAAAACAAATCCTTACCTTCGTTTTAAATTAATAAAAGCATACGAACACAATTGTAAACCAAAAATAATAAATGGCATTTCCACCCAGACAACCGAGGGGTACATTCAATCCTCGTTTTAAAAAAGAACAACAGCAGGAACACCGCACCAACCACATGATTCGCGTACTGGAAGTACGATTGGTGGGCGAAAACGTAGAGCCCGGCATCTATTCCACTGCAGAAGCTACTAAAATTGCCCAATCCCAAAGTTTGGATTTGGTAGAAATTTCTCCAGGTGCAACACCACCCGTGTGCAGGATCATTGATTATAACAAGTTCCTCTACGAAGAAAAAAAGAAGAAAAAAGAAATGAAGGCGAAGGCCAAAACCAGTGAGGTGAAGGAAATTCGTTTTACACCCAACACAGATGACCACGATTTTGAATTTAAAGTAAAACACGCCGAAAAATTCCTGAAAGACGGAGATAAAGTGAAAGCGCACGTTCAATTTAAAGGTCGTGCCATCATGTTTAAAGAAAGAGGGGAATTACTATTGTTGAAATTTGCTGACAGCTTGAAGGACGTTGGAGCATTGGAAGGATTACCCAAAATGGAAGGTAAAAGAATGCTGGTGATGTTTGCACCCAAAGTGCAGAAAGCCAAAAAAGGAAATGAGTTGGGTAAGCTCATCAAAGAAGATAAAACACCAAAAGATGAAGCCCCTGCTGCTGTGGAAGCAACTGCCGTTGAAGCAGCTCCCGCAGCTGAAGCAGCGCCGAAAGCTGAATAATCACAGCGTCCATTTTACGCTTAAAATAAACATACTCACAACGGGAAGCTTGCTTCCCGTTTTTTTATAATGGGCAAACAAAAAGAATTAAACGACGGGCGATCATAATAGTTAGCATGCAAACAATATTTTGATAATTGCTGATCACCGCTCAACTTAATGCAAGCAAATCTGTTTTAAAACAATACCATGCTGGTTTATTGTAAGCCGGTCATGGAATTAAAATAGGCAAATTAGCAAGATGGCTTATAAATCAATGGAAGAATGCCTGCTCGATTTAGAAAAAAACGGGCAGTTGATCAGAATCAAAGAAGAAGTAGATCCTCATTTAGAAATGGCGGCTATCCACCTGCGCATGTATGAAATGGCAGGACCAGCTTTGCTTTTCGAAAATGTAAAAGGCAGTCAGTACCGAGCTGCTTCTAATATTTTTGGCACTCTTGACAGAAGTCGATTTATTTTCAGAGATACGCTTGCGGCCGTCCAAAAATTGATCGAACTCAAGGGGAACCCAATGGAGGCGATCAAACATCCCATTCAAAATTTTAGTGCAGGATTAGCGGCGCTTAAAGCGTTGCCCTTAAAAAATCCGCTGAGCAAGCCCGTGATGCACAGCCAGATCAAAATATCAGACATTCCACCCATTCAGCATTGGCCCATGGATGGGGGCGCATTTGTTACACTGCCGCAGGTGTACAGCGAAGACGCTGATAAACCTGGCATCATGAACGCCAATTTGGGCATGTACAGAATACAACTCAACGGTAACGACTATACGCAGAATGAAGAAATAGGCTTGCACTACCAGTTGCACAGAGGTATTGGCGTGCACCAAACCAAGGCCAATAAAAAAGGAATGCCCCTCAAAGTAAGTGTGTTCGCTGGTGGGCCACCTTCTCATACCGTATCAGCGGTGATGCCTTTGCCAGAAGGCATCAGCGAAATGACTTTTGCAGGCGTATTGGGAGGAAGAAGATTTAGATACACTTACGACGATGGCTTCTGCATCAGCACCGATGCCGACTTTGTAATTACGGGTGAAGTTCATCCCGGCGAAAATAAACCCGAAGGTCCTTTCGGCGATCACCTGGGCTATTACAGTTTGACACATGATTTTCCTTTGATGAAAGTGCACAAAGTGTATGCCCGTAAAAATGCCATCTGGCCTTTCACAGTGGTGGGCCGTCCACCACAGGAAGATACAAGCTTCGGACAGCTTATTCATGAAATTACGGGTGCCGCAATTCCACAAGAAGTTCCCGGTCTCAAAGAAGTGCATGCCGTTGATGCGGCAGGCGTGCATCCCTTGTTACTGGCTATCGGTAGCGAACGGTACACTCCCTACACACCAGCAAAACAACCTGCTGAATTGCTTACCATTGCCAACCATGTGTTGGGTACGGGGCAATTGAGTTTAGCTAAATTTTTGTTCATCACCGCAGACGATACCAATCAGCTCAGCACACATCATATCGATGAATACCTGCAGTTTATCCTTAAAAGAATACAACTGCACCGCGATGTGCATTTTTATACAAATACCACCATGGATACCTTGGATTACTCGGGTACCGGTTTAAACAGTGGAAGCAAAGTGGTGTTTGCTGCCTACGGAGAAGAAGTGAGAAAGCTGGCTGCAGAAGTACCATCTGTATTAAACAATTTGCAGGGCTTCGGACAATCCTCTCTTGTTATGCCCGGCGTAGTGGCCATTAGTATGCCTGCATTCAGTAGCTATGAAAATACACATGCACAAATTAAAATACTCCAGGAGCAGTTGAGAGATGGCGACAAACAACTACATGAAGTTCCCATGATCATACTGGCAGACGATGCAGCATTTGTTGCAGCCAGTTTGAAAAATTTTCTTTGGGTATCCTTTACACGTTGCAACCCATCGCATGATATATATGGCATCAACGAATCGGTTGTAAACAAACATTGGGGATGTACAGGTCCATTGCTGATAGACGCCCGCATCAAGCCTCACCATGCTCCGCCGGTAGAAAAAGATCCTGCCGTTGAAAAGAAAATCGACCGATTTTTTGAAAAGGGTGGAAGCCTGCATGGCAGGGGTTAATAGGTGTGAATGTATGTTGCCATTTATTTATTTTAACGGTAGATTCGATTATATTCATTTTTTTAACAGATACCAATCGATCTATCAATAAATGCTACTTTTAAAAATAGTATTTTAGCAACCTAAATAGTTATCATGAAATTAATGCTCGCTCTTTCTTCCTTGTTTTTATTTTTGGCATGTAAGGCACAACCTCAACCCAAACTCTCTACAAGCAAAGATGACAACAGCCTTCTGTGGGAAGTTTCTGGAAATGGCTTGCAACAGCCTAGCTATCTATTTGGTACTTTTCACATGATGTGTAAGGATGACATTCAATTCAGTGATAACCTGCTTGCTGCTATTCAATTTAGCAAGGAAGTATATTTTGAAATGGATTTAGATGATGCTGCCAATACCTTGGGTGCTATGTTTTTCATGAATATGAAAGATGGTAAAACACTCCGCGATTTTTATACCGAAGAAGAGTTTTTGAAACTCGAAAAATATTTTCAAGATTCATTGCGCACATCACTGAAAACGTTTCAGAAAATGAAACCCTCTTTTCTGGAAGCATTTTTATATCCTAAAATGATGCCTTGTAAAAATATGAGCGGGGTAGAGCAGGAGTTACTGAAAATAACCTCTAAAGACAAAAAAGAAGTTAAAGGATTTGAAACCATTGCTTTTCAGGCTTCGGTGTTTGATAGCATCCCCTACAGTGTACAGGCGAAAAGTTTACTCAAAACCATTGACAGCATTGATAAGTATAAATTGAATTTCGATAAGATGGTCAAGGTGTACAAAACGCAACAACTCGATCAATTAGAGGCCATGTTTGCCGACGAAACAATAGGTATTCAGGATGGACTGGATATTTTGCTCGATAAAAGAAACATCGATTGGGTAAATCAATTGAAAAATATTTTGCCCGGGAATCATATTTTTATGGCTGTAGGGGCGGGTCATCTAGTTGGTAAAAAAGGCCTTATTGAGTTGTTGAAAAAAGAAGGCTACCAACTAAGGCCCATCGCCAATGAAGTGATAACTACAAAGATGAATGAAGGATATTAAGTGGAAAAGACCTGCTTATTTTATCACCACTTCTTTGATCGTTTTATCACCCAGCACTTCATTTACTCTGCTGATGATAGTGTCTTTTTGATATAACAATTCATTTCTTAAAGGTGCTACGTTGGTACTGATGTAAAGGGTTTGTCCGATGATCTGTATTTTATCGGTGTATTTTGCCACTGTTTTGCCCATCATTTCTTCCCACAATTCTTCAATCTGAATAGCCTGAATATAAGTTTTATATTTGCTGTTTTTAAAAAACTGCTGCATGGCGTCTTGTAAAGAAATTTCTCCCATGGGGTAAAGGTAGTTTTTATAATTCAATGATTTGGCCGTTCACCTGCAGTTGCTCAAATGCAAATTGCAAGCGCTCTTTGTGGGTATCCGTAATAAAAACCTGACCTTCGTTTTCGTTGCAAACCCAATGCAGCAAGTTTTTCATCCGGTTTTCATCCAGTTTTTCAAACACGTCGTCTAGCAACAAAATGGGGGCAAAACCTTTGTTGGTTTTTATGATTTCATATTCGGCGAGTTTAAGCGCAAACAGTAAACTCTTTCGTTGGCCCTGAGAAGCTATGTTTTTGAATGGCTGGGTATTTAATTCAAACAGCCAATCGTCTTTGTGAATGCCCGCATTGGTTCTTTGCAGGTAACGATCCCGTTCGAGATTTTGCAGCAATAATTCTTCGAATGGATATCTCAATAATTTACTTTCATAACTGATCTTGATCAACTCCTGATTATCTGCTATCTGTTTGTAAAAGTTTTGAACCAATGAAACAAATTCGGCTGCAAACAACTGTCGTTTATGAAAAACGTACTTTCCCGGAACAGCAAGTTGTTCGTTCATAATTTCCAGCAAAGCCTCGTCATAACTCCCTCTTTCTGCAAATTGTTTCAGTAAACTATTTCTTTGGGCCAACACTTTATTATAGATGATCAGTTGCTGAAGATATACGGCATCTAACTGGCACAAAATCGCATCAACCAGTTTACGCCTTCCTTCACCGCCACCGGTGATAATATCAATATCATCCGGGGCAATCATCACCGCTGGCATCATGCCGATATGGTGAGTTAATTTTTCGTACAATACCTCATTGAGGTACAATTCTTTTTTGCTACCGCCGCGGTTGATGCAAACAAGTTTCTGCGACATTCCATTGTTGTTGAAACGGGCTTCTAGCCTAAAGCCATCTTTACCAAATCCCACATTTAACAAATCGGTGTTGCTAAAATAACTTTTAGTGAAGCAGCAATAATAAATAGCGTCTAATAAATTGGTTTTGCCCTTGCCGTTTAGCCCACAGATACCAATCACCCTGGCATCGAAATCAAATGATGTAAAATCATAATTTTTGAATTGGGTAAGCGATATGTGGCGGAGTTGCAACATGGGGCTGCAAGATAAAGGGAAAGCTTGACGCCGCAAACAAAGCAGCTATTTGGACAGCGGGCATTAGAACCAACTTTAATACGTATAAATGCGGAATTGTACACATTTCAGTGAGTTTTGATTAAATAATTGTCTATCTGTCCGCAATCTTTAAACTTCGAGCGAATTATCTCATTTCTCCCTTATATTTGCAACTTAAAATTTTCACGAATTGGCAACAAAATTTTCAAAAGAAACCTACCTGTATTGGTACAAATTGATGTTATTATTGCGCCGTTTTGAAGAAAAAACAGGGCAATTGTACGGGATGCAGAAAATTCGTGGTTTTTGCCACTTATACATCGGACAAGAAGCAGTAGCAGCGGGTTGTATGACTGCCACCAACCCTGATGACAAGTTCATCACCGCCTACCGTGATCACGCATTGGCTATTGCAAAAGGCATTTCTCCAAAAGCTTGTATGGCTGAATTGTACGGCAAGGCTACGGGTTGCAGCAAAGGAAAGGGTGGAAGCATGCACTTTTTCGGCGTGAAAGAAAACTTTTTTGGTGGACATGGTATTGTAGGCGCACAAATAGGAACTGGTGCCGGACTGGCATTTGCGGAAAGATACAATGGCACTAAAAATGTAGTGCTTTGCTATTTTGGCGATGGTGCTGCCAGACAAGGTATGTTGCACGAAACTTTTAACATGGCTATGTTGTGGGATTTGCCGGTAGTGTTCATCTGCGAAAACAACGGTTATGCGATGGGAACTTCTGTGGCCAGAACCAGCAAAACATTGGATATTTACAAAATGGCAGATGCTTATGAAATGCCAGCGGATAGTGTAGATGGTATGAGCCCCGAAGATGTTCACAATGCTGTACTAAGAGCGGTGAACAGGGCACGCGAGAAAGGCGGGCCAACGTTGTTAGAAATAAAAACCTACCGATACAAAGGCCATAGCATGAGTGATCCTCAAAAATACCGTAGCAAGGATGAGGTGGAAGAGTACAAAGGAAAAGATCCCATTGAGCATACTAAAAATATGCTGCTGAAAAATTTTGGCGTTACGGAAGAAGAAATAGAAGTGATCAATGAAAGAGTGAAGGCAGACGTAGAGGAATCCGTTCAGTTTGCCGAAGAAAGCCCTTGGCCATCCGACGACGAGTTGCTGAAAGATGTGTACGTACAAGAAGATTATCCTTTTATTGTTGACTAATACATTTCAAGGACGGCATTGTAAAATATCGAATACACAAACACAATTTTTAATTTTTAAAAAATAACCCTTCTTCAACATTAACCGCAAAAGGGTGGAACAAACAACATGGCAGAGAAGCAAGTAATTGAAAAAGCTACCCCGGTAACAACTGCTACCGCAGTTGAAACAGACAGTCTGGCGGCAGCAAAAGGATTTTGGGATAAATACAGTCGCCCCATCATATATGTAGGTGGATCCCTCATTGTTTTATTGGTGGGATACTTAAGTTACAAGGAGTTTGTAGTAGCCCCAAAGGAACTGAAAGCGAGTGAGCAAATTTTTGGAGCTGAAAATATTTTTGATAAAATGGCCGCTACCGGATTCAATAAAGATTCTGTGAATCTTGTAATCAACGGCGGAGAGTTGGAAGGTAAAAAAGTTACGGGTGTACTCAAAACCATCAATGAATTTGGTGGTACAAAAGCAGGTAATCGTGCAAAGTTTATTGCAGGGGCCAGCTATTTGCAAATTGGGGAATTTAGCAAAGCCATTAAATACTTAAGTGATTTCAATGGTAATGGAGCTACGCAGGTAGAAAGTAAGGCTTACACCATGCTCGGCCATGCTTATGCGGAGCAAAAGAAAACAGCGGATGCTTTGAATTTTTACAAAAAAGCAGCCACAGTGTTAGATCCAAAAGATCAAGCTTTTGGCGGAGATGCTTTTTTGCTGGCTGCTACATACGCAGATGCCATTGGCAATAGCAAAGAAGCAGTTGATTTGTTCAAAAAAATACAAACTAAATACCCGACTTCACCAGCAGTTTCAAATGGCGATGTTGAAAAGTATCTCGCTAAATACGGTGAAGTAGAATAAGACTTACTAAATTATACCTATATCTATGGCTAGTAGCTCAACTGATATTTTTGATACGACAGGCATCCGGTTAAAAAAGGATGCCTGTGTTGTTATAGTGCGCACCGCATGGAATGCCGCAGTGCTCGATAAACTGGAAGAAGGATGTTTAAAGGTTTTGCACGCACACCATGTTGCTACAAGGGTGATCACGGTGCCAGGTGCATTTGAAATTCCATTTGGCATAAAAAGCCATTGGGAAAAAAATAAATATCAGGACTGCAAACCAGATGCTTTTATTGCACTTGGCTGCATTATCCGGGGCGATACGCCCCATTTTGAGTACGTGTGCAATGCCGTAACGGATGGTGTGCTGCAACTCAATTTTCAACTACCTGTTCCAACTATCTTTGGTGTGCTGACTGTAAATACACAGGAACAGGCCGATGAAAGAATCGGAGGGACGGCAGGCCATAAAGGGGAAGAAGCCGCCAGCACTGCTTTGCAGATGATTGCATTGTCGCAAAAAGAAAATTGATTTCAACAAATACCATAATTTTTGACAGATGCGTGTACACTTATTCGTACCTTGTTTTGTAGATCAATTGTACCCTGAGACTGCATTCAACATGGTAAAAGTGTTGGAGAAAGCTGGTTGTGAAGTGTTGTACAATTCCAATCAAACTTGCTGTGGTCAACCCGCATTTAATGCAGGGTTTACGAGTGAATGTAAATCAGTGGCGAGTAAGTATATCAAAGATTTTAGAGATACCGATTATGTAGTGTCGCCCAGCGCTAGCTGCACTGGTTTTGTTAGAAATTATTATCCTTCCTTATTCAACAACACCGTATTCCACAACGAAGTAAAAGAATTGGCTGCCAAGTCTTACGAATTCACAGAGTTTTTAACCGATGTATTAAAGCTTGAAACATTCGGCGCTCAACTGTCTGCAAAAGCTACCTATCACGATAGCTGCGCCGCTTTGAGGGAATGCAAGATCAAAGAAGGCCCGCGTAAGTTGTTGGCCAACGTAAAAGATTTAGAGTTGATTGAAATGGTAGATACCGAAACCTGCTGTGGTTTTGGCGGTACATTCTCCGTAAAATTTGATGCCATATCAACAGCTATGGCCGATCAAAAATTAAAAAATGCACTGGAAACAGGAGCTTCACTTATCATTTCTACCGACCTCAGTTGTTTGATGCAATTAGACGGTGTCATCAAACACAAAGACCTTCCGCTTCGCTCGATGCACATCGCAGATGTTTTGGCTAGTGGCTGGAATGAATAATTTGCTTACTTACAAAAAGCTTCGTTACTTTTTAGGATCGATCATGATTTGGTTCGGTTCCTCATCTTTTGTTCAGTATTTAAAAATAAAAAACCGCAAAGAAATTCAGCCAGGAAGTGCAACAAATTATACAGCATTTTCCGCCTATTTCCTTTGCGGTTTTTGAAGGAATAACCATTAAAAAAACAGTGCAAATTTTACCCTTGCAAAAAATGGATTGCCAGGGGTGTAATGAAGTTCATTTACGATATCTGGTTCATTGCGTAAACGACTCTCTGTTGCAAATTGTGCTTCATTCCATTCTGTGTTCAGCAAATTTTCGATGCTGAAACCGACCTCATATTTTTTCTTTGTGTAGTTCAGCACCGCATCCAAAACAAAATAGCCTTCTGCCACAATGCTGTTGTCTTCGTTGGCAGCCCTGTCTTTTATGTAACGATAGCTGATGCCTCCATTAAAGCCTGTGAGCGATTTGTAATACAAGCCACCAATACTGGTTAATGCCGGAGCTAGGGGAATATAGTTTTCGCCTTTTGCTTCTCCAATCGCTACTGCTTTAGTGTAATTGATGTTGAGGTTGGCAAACAACTTGTTAGTAAACTGGTATCTTGCCGCAACATCTATTCCTTTTCTGCTGGTGGCTCCACTGGGTTCTACAATACCTGCATCTCCAACATAAACAAATTCCTGCTCGAGATGAAGGTACCAGGCAGCAACATTCAAATATAATTTAGCTGTAGGCTTCAATACCACTCCAACATCTGAGCCAAGTGCAGCGGGTAAAATTTCTCTGCCGTTGTTGGCAACTACTACGCGACTGTCATTGCTGTGAAAACCTCTGCCAGATTTTACATACAACTGCACTTGTTTATTGGCGGTGTACTGAATGTTCAACTTAGGACTTAAAATAGAGGCATCTCTTGAAGGTAATTGTAGAGCGGTTAATTTGTCATTGTAATCAGCATTGAAATAATCAGCTCTTAAAGCCACATCGAATGCCCATTTTTTATTGCTGAATTGTTGTTGTGCAAATGCAAAAAGGTTGGCTTCTTTTATATCGCCCAGTTTTATGTCGGTCAAAAAGGTTCTTTGTACCTGCGTGTTGAGCCTGCTGTTTTTAGTCGCGTCATAACGGATCCCGGCTGTGTAAGTAGATTTGTACTGCCAGTTGCCCAAGTTTTTTTGTTGACTTAGGTTGGTATTAAAACCAAATAAATCTCTTGCTTCTGTTTGTTGAATTCCGTCTCCATTAATGGGGTCGTTCGCAAAAAAAGTAAAGTTAGAATAGAGGTTAAAAATATAACGACTGTAATAAAACTGTGTTTGCAAATGTAGTTGGTTGTTAAACTGGTGGCGTACAACCAAATTGGCATTGTAGCGTTCGGTATTTCCCCCTTCTGTTGGATCTATAGAACCAAATCTGCTGATAATGCCCTGTTCAACCGCACGTTGAGGTATTTGGCCAGAAGCATACCAATCGCTGGTAAATGCCGAAGCAGAAGTCGTCAGTTGAGTTCTGTCAGATATGGCCAAGTTGTATTTCCCAAACACATTTAATCTTCTAAAAACTTGTTTATTTTCTGTTGGTCCATCTGAGTAATTGAAATCACCGGCAATGTACGCAGATTGTTTTCCTTTGTTTTTCTTCAAGAGATCCAACATCAGCAACGTTCTAAAAGTATTGAATCTACCTGCTTCTACTTGAAACCTGCTCTTGTCTATATTTTGAAAAGTACTGAGGTTAATATAACCAGCCGTTGTAAAATTACCATAGTTGGCATAATAAGGGCCGGCACCAAAATCTACGTTGTTCACGGTTTCAGCAATTACAAAATGTGCGTCCGCATAACCTTGTCCATGTGCATGGCTAACCATATTTACGGGCATTCCGTCTACATTTACAGAAACATCGGTACCATGATCTACATCAAAACCTCTTAAAAAAATTTGTTCTGCTTTACCACCGCCTGCGTGCTGGGCTACAAATAAACCAGGAGCCAATCGCAATAATTCCTGCGACGATTTTACAGGATGGAGGCTTAGGTCGATTTTACTTAGGTTGCTAAACGTTGATCCATTTATAGCCGATACCAAGGTTACTTCTTTGAGGTTGGTGATATCCTTGGTCATAGAAACAATGTTCACTTTATTTTTTGTGAGGGTGGCGGTGACTGTTTTATAACCAATAGCGGTGGCGGTTACTTCAATGCTTTCCGCATCCGTTATTAATGTAGCAGTACCATATTCATCTGTGATTTTACTAATATTATTTCCGTTTGTGAGGAAGGCTTGTTGAATGGGTTGTTCACTGGCCGCATCTACCACTTTTATTGAAACCAATTGCTGTGCAAAGGATGCAGTTGAAGTCAGCATCAGCAAAACAATGCCCGTTAAGTATTTTTTATACTTTATCATGTGATTGTATTTTTTTAAATGTTGAGGTACATGGGCATGAGCGTAATGTGTGGATACGTATTTATTTAGTACACATCATGCAAATCTTCACACCATGTAGGAGAGGGTAAAGCGAAATGGATTTATCCTTGAACTTTTAAATAAAATACCATCTTGGGGGAGGATAGTCTGGAAAGGGAACTGTGTGGTAATGTGAGATGAATACATGTTGGTTCAATACAATTTTGCGGAATTGGCGATGGTAGTTTTCAACATGCGTGGGAGATAAATGTTCAGAGCCGTTCCTGTTTTTTTTTATCGTCGTAGATGGTTGATCATCCGCTTGGTCTGCACCAGCTTCTACGGCTTCTTTGTGTACGTGCATTTTACCATTTTCGATGTGTACTGTTGCAACGTGTTGATCGTACAATAAAACGTGTTCTATTCCATCTGCAATATATGGCAGGATAGGCTTGCACAACATAGATGTATAGCTAAACAGCAATAGATATAGTATGCTTTTCTTCATTGAAATGGAAGGTATATTTTTTATACTTTATGAACGATTTTTTTTGATGATCGGATTTAAAAATAACTGGTTTTTAAAAATTAAAATACCCTGTTGATGGCAGGGTATTTTAATCAATAATTGTTTACTTTAAAAAGGGGAAGCAAGATATGGAAACGAGGCAAGGAATGCTTTGTCATTTGCGCCAACATTATCACTGATCAACCCTGGATTAGTTGGGCTACCTGTCAATGCATTGGGGCCGCCAAATAATAATATTAATTCTACATCAATCACATCATCGGCTAATGCTCTTCCCGTTAATACATTGGTACCATCAAAAAAAGTTGTAGGCGCTGTTGTTGAAACGTTTAGCACATCAGTAGCCAATAATCCTGTAAAGGCTGCAGCTGTTTGTCCTAATGCGTTGGTGGTGTAACCAGCGTTCAAGCCAAGTAGCCTAGCTTGAAATTTTGTTTGGAATGCTGCATTCATAGCAGAGGGAGTTGTTGTATTGAAGGCGTCTTTGTCTGCCGTTCCTACAAAAACAGTGTTGATCGCTGGTCTGGCCATTTGATCTGCTTGCTGATAAAATACCGTGGCAGCTGGGGTTTCATCTTTGTCGCAAGAAGCGAATAAAAGTGAACTTCCTACGAAAAGGACCGCAAATAATTTTGAATTTATTGATTTCATTGTAAATAGTTTTTAAGTGTAATTAAATTTTCTTTTTTGATTCAACCCATACATTCGCATTATTGCTGGTAACAGTACCTAACAAACTTTTTGGCACTTCTATTACGATACTCAACACATTTGTTCCTTTAAAAGCATCTACGCCTGGATTGGGAAATGAAGTGGCTTGTCCGGCAATAATTCTTTGATAAGCAGTAAGGTCAAAAAAGAAGGGATCGTCTCTAGGTCCGGCAAATGCTCTGATTCCGTTAGATGAAGTGCCAATAACTGGAGCCGAACCGTAAGGCGTAATACCTGCTTCAACCGTTAGGTTCCCTTCTATTTTGCTACGAGTACCTACTTCTGAAGGAGCAATTGGGCCGTACACTTTCATTCTGTTGCTTCCAGCATCGTAGATAGCCTGAATTACAAGGTCTTCTCTGTTATCGTTATTTACATCGATGTTGAATTCAATCAACGTATTGGCATCAAACTTAGCTGCTGCAGTCATGCCCGGACTTAATAACCCTTGCGTATTGGCTACAAAAACAAGATTGTTGGGATCTTGCCCCCTGAACACATAAAGATCTGTTATGTCTGTTGGCTGGTTTGTGACTGCTGGCGCGTCAATGTGATCTGCCGCCACCAGAATTCCTGCTGATGCAATGGCAACAACGATGAATCCTGTTAGTAAAAGTTTGTTACGTTTCATTGTTTTCGATTTTAAAGTAATAAATGATTGTTAAGTGATTAAATATGCTATTCTTCGTTCATTTACGAGGATAGAAACACTTTAGATTTATTTTAACAAAAAAAAAATAACAATGAAGCTGTTATCTTTGCGTTCATTCATTAAATAGAGTCATATGGCTTATTGGCTGGTTAAATCAGAACCTTTTAAATACAGTTGGGAACAGTTTGTAAAGGACAAAAAAACCTTTTGGGACGGTGTGCGAAACTACGGCGCTAGAAATAACCTAAGGGCCATGAAAAAAGGTGATCTCGTACTTTTTTATCATAGCAACGAAGGCGTAGAGATCGTTGGAATCGCATCGGTGCTGAAAGAATCGTATCAAGACCCAACAACCGTAGAAACGGCATGGCTGGTGGTAGATTTAAAACCCGTTAAAAAACTGAATAAGTCTGTAACGCTAAAACAAATTAAAGCTGAACCTGGATTACAAGAGATGGATCTGGTTCGCCTTGGCAGACTTTCTGTGCAAACGGTAAAGGAACATGAGTGGTATATTGTTATGGAGATGGCGGGTGAAAAATAAGAAACCCTGCTAGTGTTATTTACGTACATCCTAAAAACTTACACCACATGAGAAGTCTCATTTTGATTTGCTTCGTTACATTCTTTTTATTTTCTTGTAAACAACATAACCAGCCAGTTGTGTCAACAGCTTTTGCTGATAGCGTAATAGTCCAATACAAGAATTCCCCATTTTTAAAACAGATTGACACTGAAATTAACTTTTGGAAAAGCAGGATGGATAGTATGCCAGCCGGTTATTTAAATGAACAGCAATACGCTGGAAATTTAGCCGGCAGATACCAGCTCAACGGAGCTATCAAAGATTTGAAAAAGGCCCACAGCTTGATGTTAGATATGAATGCAAGTTCTAAAAGTTCAGAACCCAATATGTTGCGAACCCTTGCCAGGTTTTCCATCTTACAACATCAATTTCGGGAAGCAGATGGTTATGTCAGAAAAGCCATTGAGTTGGGTAGCGAAAAATATGCTTCTTTGCTCCTTCAATACGATGTTGCATTTGAACTGGGAGATTATAGTTTGGCGGCTAATACGTTAAATGAAGTTCGCAGCACCAATGAATACGGCTATTTTTTTCGGCTCGCCCGCCAGTATCATTTTTTGGGTGAGCACGATAGCAGTATTGTTGCCATGAAAAAAAGCTTAGAATTAGCAGGCAGCAATGTTAAACTACAACAAATAACACTGTCAAATATTGGGGACTTACAGCTTCATGCTGCAAATGTTGAAGGAGCCTGTAAAGCCTATCAGCAAAGCCTTCGACTAGATCCTTCTGATATACACAGTTTGATGGGTATTGGTTGGATTGCTTTGATACATGATAAAAATACCGCTTTGGCGGAAAAGATTTTCCACTTTGCTGATGAGACCAACCTGGCGCCTGATCCTTTGTTAAAACTTTCTTTTACTGCGCTACAAATGGGCGATACTTTGTCTGCCAAAAAATATGCTGCCTCATTCGCGAAAGAAGCCACTGATACTATTTACGGCAATATGTACAACAAATACCTGGTTGACCTTTACACTGGCCTGTTAAATGATCCTGCAAAAGCAAAAGCCATTGCACAAAAAGAATTGAACGCTAGATTCACTCCTCAAACCTACAGCTGGTTATCATATTCACTGTTTAAAAATAATGAAACAGATGCAGCGTATAAAATGTATAAAAAACATGTCTCCGGAAAATCTTTGGAAGGGTTAGAATTGTATTATATGGGAAAGATGATGCAAGGGATGAGTAAAAGCTACAACGCGAAACAGTATTTTAAAGCAGCTTATAAAAACCGCTATGACCTTAGTCCTGATAAAATCTCCGACCTCGAAGCAACACTAGACTAAGAAAAAAATATTCGCTCTACGGTCCAGAATGCAGCAATAAGCGCAATGATTGTGGACAAAGGAATTACTATGTATTTGCGGTAAGTAGCCTTGTTTTTGAACCACCTGGCCACCAAAAACCAGGCACCTAATATGATCGCGACTTGTCCGATCTCCACACCCAAATTAAACATCAGCAACGAACTCAAATAAGTATTTTCTGGTAACCCAAGCTCTTGTAAAACTCCGGCAAATCCCATACCATGCACCAAACCAAATAGGAAAACGATGACGATGCGGGAAGCTTTTAGCTTCTGCGAAAAAATATTTTCAAGGGCCACATACAAAATGGAAAGTGCAATGATGGGCTCTACAATGGCAGGTGAAGGTTTTATTACCCCGTACATAGCGAGCCCTAGTGTTACAGAATGGGCAAGTGTAAATGCCAATGATTGGGTCAGAATTGGTTTTAAGTTTGGACTTAGTAAAAACAAACTTAGCACAAATAAAATATGATCGAGTCCAAGAGGTAAAATATGCTCAAAGCCCAGTTTAAAATAGAGCCACAAAGCATCTGGTCCCGACATGTTTTCTACGTCTATAATAATATCATGCGCAAACAATGGAGTTCCTGCCAGTATCAATAGGAGCAGGGATATGAATTTTTTTGCAATAGCATTATTTAATTGCATCATTCTATTTTTTATCACTTACGAAATAAATGCAAAAAACTATTGCTTTAAACAAAATCTTGGTTCATTTTACAATTTATGGAGGCAGAAGCCCTATCCTTCCTAAAAAAAGGACGATAGGGCTTAGATAACAAAGAGGATCTCAAATACAAGAAAGGATTGTTTTTGCATTAGATTTAAGTGGTGGCGGAGGGCGAAGAAGTTTTCTTCCTGTTTCTTTTGTAAAGTACATAACCTGCTATCCCAAATAAGCACACAGGCCAAATGGTGATAAGGCCCAATATCAAATTTTTGATCACAGCAGTACCGGCCCCAAATGCTTCACCTACCTTGCTAAAAAATCCTAACGGGGTAGCATCATGCGAAACAAATCCATTTAAGGGTTGGTAAAAGCTCAGATGAATAGTGCTGTAAGCGCTCTGTGTACTGAGATAGTTGATTTTGCCAGCGGCAGCTTCTATCTCTTCCTGAATGCTGTTGATCTCGTCTTGCACTTGCAAAACCTCCGTCATATTTTTGGATTGTTTTAAAAACTCGAGGTATTTTAACCGCATTTGTTTTTTAGACTCCAGACGACTTTTCGTATCCACAAAAGTAGTGGTGACATCATCGGTTTTCACGCTTCTTTCTATCAGCTTGCTATTGCCATCGCTCAACTCGTTCATCAAGATATCAAAATTCATCACCGGAACTTTAATGGCCAACACGGTTTCTGTTGTATGATCGGTTAGAAAATTATCTTCCCCCGAAACATATCCGCCATATTGTTTTATTTTATTCCGAACGGTAGCATTGTAGGATTTAAAATCTTTTACTTCAAATTTTACAGTGGCCGTTTTGATGATTTTTTTGTCCCAGTCAACGACGGGTATAGGTTTACTGGTTACTACCGGCGGTACGTCACCTCCGGCTTTTTTTGCAAATTGCATTCCTTGTTCTTCCTGAACAGGAATAGGGGCTTCAGCATCATCCTGATTGTTGTGCTGCTCGATAACAGCGGCTTGCAAATCAGAAATGTTATTTTCGCTTTCTGCTCCTTTTTGGCATGCCAGCAGCAGCAGGCATACCGCAACGGCAGTGCCTGAAATAATTTTTTTCATTTGTAAAGTGTTTAGATAACCAGATGCTGTTTGATACCATTTCCATAAAAAGAGTAACCTGCTTTTATTGTTAAAGGAAATACAATCCATCATTTTTATTGATCTGTCATTTCAATTTTTGCGGAATGACGATGGAAATATATTCATTCATCTGATCAAACAATTGTTTTTTTATGTGCTGGAAGATCCATTTCCCTCCAACAAAAATGCTAATATTGTTGCATGAAAAAACACCTCGTTGTTCTTACCGGGGCAGGCATCAGCGCCGAAAGCGGTTTAAAAACTTTTAGAGACAGTGATGGCTTGTGGAACGGTTACAATATTGAAGATGTAGCCACGCCTGGTGCCTTTGTGCGCAACCCGGGATTGGTATTGGATTTTTACAATATGCGCCGACGAGACGTGGCGAATGCTGTTCCCAACGCTGCTCATGAAGGGTTGGCTGCTTTAGAAAATGATTTTCAAGTGACCATCATTACCCAAAACATTGATGACTTACACGAAAGAGCCGGATCTACAAATGTGATTCACTTGCATGGCGAAATATTTAAAATGCACTCATTGGGTTCGCCCAGCAAAGTGTTGGAGATCCGTGGAGATATTGTTTTGGGCGATCGTGGACCAGATGATACTCAATATCGGCCGCACATTGTTTGGTTTGAAGAACCCGTACCACTCATTGAAACGGCGGCAGACTACATCAGCATTGCAGAGGTATTTGTGTTGGTAGGCACTTCGCTGCAAGTTTATCCTGCAGCAGGTCTTCTTCATTATGTTCCACTGGACGTACCCAAATACATTATAGATCGTAAAATACCTCCTCTTACAAATTTACCCAACTTGCACCTCATTGAAAAACCCGCCACAGAAGGGGTGCAAGAATTGATGAAATTATTAAAAGTTTAAAAGCAACTGGCTGAATTAACCTTTGCTCTGGCTTTTTACTGCTCAACAAATACGATCCCTTCCTGTTGCAATTCTTTTAATACGGGTTCATAAATTTCTGGTACGATGGGAATGTGCAAGCCGTACAAAGTAAGTTCACCATTCAACAATAATTTAGCTGCAATGCCTAACGGTAATCCTACGGTTTTGGCCATTGCTGTGGCAGTATTATTTTCGCCTTTCACCACCAAACTGCTTTGCAGGGTATTTGTTACGCCGTTGAGTTCAAAAGCTATTTCATGCAACATCACGATCATATCTTTATCGTTGGGCGACATGGCCAAGGCCGTTTCGACCAAAAATTGGAGCACGTCGGCGTTGCTGTTTGCAGCAACAGGAATAATGTCCTCTTTAAACAACCCAATGTATTCCAGCATCTCTTTATTTTCTTCATTCACAAAAGGAAGTACGGGTGCACTCCATTCTTTAAAAGAAATATTTTTTTCTGCAAGCGGATCTTTGTCGTTGGTAAGTTTGGCAGATACCAACGCTTGCCATCCTTTTAGGAATTGTGGATGGCGTAGGGTGGTGCGAATGAAAGTGGTTGCTTCTGGTAGTTTGTAAAGTGGGATATAAGAAAGAGAATCTCTGTTAGGGTACCACGCCAATGTTTGAAGTTTTTCCACTTTTACTTCATGGCCTCCGGCAAAAATTTTATCGTAAGGTACTTCTACTGTTTGGTCTGCTTCTTTGTAAACGGCTCCCGCATTACCTGCCAGCACTATATTTCGGGGGTTCCAGCTAATTTTATAGTGCCATGGATTGTTATCGCTTTCTGGTGCGATCAATCCACCACAATGGCTTTTGAAACTTTGGATCACAGCGCCCTCTTTTTTTAGACGGTGTATCATTTGCATGGCGCTCATGTGATCTATACCAGGATCGAGTCCCATTTCGCATAGAAACAATAATTTTCGATGATTGATCTCATCTTTTAAGCTCTTCATTTTCTCATCCAGGTAAGAGGCAGTGAGCAAATGTTTTCGGTATTCCACACAATCTTTGGCAATTAAGAAATGCAATGCAGGGGGCATCATAGAAATCACTACATGCGCTTTTTGAATGAGATTTTCCCGGGCATCATGATCGGTTACATCCAATGCAATTGCCGTGGCAAATTTGCTGTTGCCTGTTTTAGCCAGTACCTGATGAATATCTGCGTCTGCTACCAAAAATTTCCAATGGTTGGCTTCACTTTCTTTGATCAGGTATTGTATGAGAACGGTGGCAGATTTACCCGCACCAATGAGGAGGATCGTCTTCAACTTTTAAAAATTTTTAGGCAAGTTAAGGATTCTTTTTTCGAAGAGATTGTCAAAGGGCTGCTTTCTAAATATTGTCGTCCTTCTATCAAACCTTTACTGCTTTTTTAAAGCAGATTTTACCCAAACCGGGGCATCTGATTAAACGGGCAAAAAATGTGTAAAACCAATTCAAAATAAGCTGATTTTCAACTGGAAAAACCATCAAAATTCGTTACTTTCGCCACCCTGCTATCAGGGTAAATTTTATTATGGAAAATCAAGATAATTTAGACGGGAGCAACCCGAACAACCGGGGCAAGATCATCCCCGTTAATATTGAAGAGCAAATGAAGACTTTCTACATAGATTACTCTATGAGTGTGATCGTCGGTCGTGCCCTTCCGGATGTTAGAGATGGACTGAAGCCGGTGCACCGAAGGGTGTTGTTTGGGATGAATGAGCTCGGTAATGCCAGCAACAAAGCCTACAAAAAATCGGCCCGTATTGTGGGTGAAGTAATGGGTAAGTATCACCCGCATGGTGACTCTGCTATTTACGATACGATGGTACGAATGGCTCAACCTTGGGCAATGCGATACAAAATGATCGACGGTCAGGGTAACTTCGGTAGCCAGGGCGGAGATCCACCGGCTGCTATGCGTTACACGGAGGTAAGAATGGAGAAATTGGCAGAAGCCATGCTTGACGATATTGAAAAAGATACCGTAGACTTTCAGCCCAACTTTGATGACAGTTTGCAGGAACCAACGGTATTGCCTACACGCATTCCGCAGTTGTTGGTAAATGGTAGTAGCGGTATCGCCGTGGGGATGGCCACTAATATGATGCCGCACAACCTCAGTGAAGTGATTGATGGTTGTGTTGCTTACATAGAGAACAATGATATTACGATTGATGAATTGATCTCCCATGTAAAAGGACCAGATTTCCCGACTGGTGGTACCATTTATGGGTTTGAAGGCATCAAGACTGGGTTTCATACCGGTAGAGGAAGGGTAGTGCTTCGCGGAAAAGTAAACGTAGAAACCAACGCCAATGGCCGCGAAAAATTGATCATCTATGAAATTCCTTATCAAGTAAATATTGACGCGCTGGCTGCCAAAATTGGTGAGCTGGTAAACGATAAAGTAATTGAAGGCATTAGCAGTGTAAATGACGAAAGCAATAACAAAGAAGGTACGCGTATCGTCATAGACCTACGCAAAGATGTAGTAGCACAGGTGGTGATTAACCAGTTGTACAAACACACTGAATTGCAAACGTCCTATGGTATTAACAATGTGGCCATCGTTAGAGGTCGCCCGCAGATACTGAATTTAAGGCACCTCATCAAAGAGTTCGTCGATTTTCGCCATGAAGTAGTGATTCGCAGAACCAAATACGAATTGCGCAAGGCAGAAGAACGGGCACATATCCTGGAAGGTTATATCATTGCATTGGATAATTTAGATGCGGTGATCAAATTGATTCGCGAAAGTTCAACCCCTCATATCGCACAAGACGGATTGATTGCTCAGTTTGGAATGAGTGAAATTCAAGCCAAAGCAGTATTGGAACTGCGTTTACAGCGTTTGACCGGAATGGAGATCGACAAAATTCGCGAAGAACATGCAGAAATTATGGAACTGATCGGACGTTTGAAAGAAATATTGGCCAACGAGGGCATGCGTTTTGATATCATCAAAGCTGAAATGGCAGAAGTAAAAGCCAAGTTCGGAGATGCACGCAGAAGCAATATTGAATATGCCGATGATGAAATGAACATGTTAGATCTGATCGAAGAAGAAGATGTTGTAGTTACGATTTCTCACTTAGGTTACATCAAGCGTACTTCAGCAACAGAATACCGCCAGCAACGCAGAGGTGGTCGCGGCGCAAAAGGCAGTAGCACACGTCAGGAAGATTTCATCGTACACCTTTTTGTAGCGTCTACGCATCATACCTTGATGTTCTTTACAGAAAAAGGAAAATGTTTCTGGCTCAATGTTTACAAAATTCCCGAAGGCGATAAAACCAGTAAGGGCAGAGCGATACAGAACATGGTGCAGATAGCACCCGATGATAAAGTACAAGCCATTATTGACGTTAGTAATTTTGATGATGAAGATTATGTAAACAATCACTACATCGTTTTGTGTACCAAAAATGGTATCATCAACAAATCGAAACTGAAAGATTTTAGCAGACCCAGACAAAGTGGTATCAATGCGATCAATATTCTGGAGGGCGATCGCCTCATTGCGGCCAAACTAACGGATGGTAATAGCGAGATCATGATGGCAGTAAAAAGTGGGCGCGCCATTCGTTTCCACGAAAGCAAAGTACGGGCTACAGGCCGCGGTGGTATTGGTGTTGCAGGTATCGAAGTAGATGAAACCAATGATGCAGTAGTAGGTATGGTTTGCGTAAATACAACCGACAAATCCCGCACGGTATTGGTCGTAAGCGAAAAAGGATATGGCAAACGAACTAAATTAGATGATCCTGAAACGGGGGAAGCCAACTATCGCATCACCAACCGTGGTGGCAAGGGGGTAAAAACCATCAACGTCACAGATAAAACTGGTGCATTGGTAGGATTGCTCGACGTTACAGAAAAAGAAGATCTGATGATCACTTGTGTATCTGGTGTAACGATTCGGATGGCTGTTAAAAATATCAGTGAACTGAGTCGCGCAACACAAGGTGTTAAACTGATCAGGGTAGATGAGGGCGATGAAATAGCCGCTATCACTCAGTTAGACGAAAATGAAGAAGAAGTTGAAGATTTGCCGGACGCCGCTATAGATGCAGATAGCACTGAAAATAAAGTAGAAACGGAAGAATCAACTGACACAGCTCCCGATGCACCCGCCCCGGATGCAGCTGCTGAAGAAGACAATACTTCAGAAGAAGTGTAATGGAATTACACTTTTCGATATAAAAAAGGCTCCTTTCAGGGAGCCTTTTTTATATCGAAAATATTTTTTAAGGTTCATTTTTTGAAAATCTTCTGACCTTGATCAAAACATTTTATACCTGAAATACTCCAGTATTAAATGCTGGTATCACTGGGTTTTGATCTGCAGCTTTGATGCCTTCACTGATCACCAATCGCGTATCTGCAGGATTGATGATGCCATCAACCCATAGGCGGGCTGCTGCATATTGGGGTTTGGTTTGCCGGGTGTAATTATCAGTGATCGTTTTTAAAATAGTTTCCTCCTCTTCCGGGCTAACTTCCAGGCCTTTTGCTTTCATACTGGCGACCTGAATTTGTAACATCGTTTTTGCCGCTTGACCTCCACCCATCACAGCAATTTTTGCCGTGGGCCATGCATAAATAAAACGAGGATCGTATGCCTTACCACACATGGCATAATTGCCCGCACCATACGAGTTGCCGATGATAATCGTAATTTTTGGAACCACAGAATTTGCTACAGTGTTCACCAGTTTTGCACCATCTTTGATAATGCCACTGTGTTCGCTTTTGCTACCCACCATAAATCCTGTAACATCCTGAAGAAATACCAATGGAATTTTTTTCTGATTACAATTCATAATAAATCGTGCAGCTTTATCAGCACTGTCATTGTAAATAACACCACCCATTTGCATTTCGCCTTTTTTGCTTTTAACGATGAGGCGTTGGTTGGCAACAAATCCTACAGCCCAACCATCCACTCGTGCATATCCGCACACAATGGTTTTGCCGTAATCTGCTTTAAATTCATCAAAACTATCTTTATCCGCAATACACCGAATCATGTCTTTTATATCATAAGGTTTGCTGTTGCCTTCGGCCATGATTGTGAACAATTCTCCTTTATTGAGTTCGGGTTGGATGGAAGGTATGCGGTTAAACCCTGCTGATGCGGGTTTTGCCAGTTTACTCATGATGCTTTTTACTTTATCCAAACAGGCTTCTTCGGTAGCAAATTTATAATCTGCTATTCCTGATATTTCTGTATGAGTTGCAGCTCCGCCCAACGTTTCTGCATCAATGTCTTCACCAATGGCCGCTTTCACCAGGTATGGTCCTGCTAAGAAAATAGACCCGGCACCTTCTACCATGATGGTTTCGTCGCTCATAATGGGGAGGTAAGCACCGCCTGCCACACAAGCACCGGTTACTACTGCAATTTGTGTGATGCCCATGGCACTCATGCGGGCATTGTTGCGAAAGATGCGGCCAAAATTTTCTTTATCAGGAAAAATTTCATCTTGCATGGGTAGATACACCCCGGCACTGTCAACAATATAAATAATCGGCAAATGATTTTCCATCGCAATTTCCTGCATGCGCAGGTTTTTTTTACCAGTGATGGGGAACCAGGCACCTGCCTTTACGGTTTGATCATTGGCCACAATAATGCACTGTTTGCCACTTACATAACCAACACCACTCACTGTTCCTCCCGATGGGCAACCTCCCTGTTCTTCATACATTTCAAAACCCGCAAATGCTCCAATTTCAATAAAAGGTTTACCCTCGTCGCATAAGTAGGCGATGCGTTCGCGGGCAAAGAGTTTATTTTTTTCTTTTTGTTTTGCGATGGCTTTTTTCCCCCCTCCTTCGTAAATTTTTTCGAGTTGTTGTCTTACTTGGCTCCAGGCAAGTTTTAAAGCGTCTTCGTTTTTATTGGCTTCCAGATTCATAATGATTTTTTTAAAACAGCAATCAAGTTCGAAGATAACGAAAACCAAGATGCGTGTTGTTTTTCATTCGAGGATGATGGAAAATTGGGAGTGATTTTTAACCTAAAAATGGATGAAAAATTTAATATAAATGATGAAGGGTGCTTACAATGATGCGTCAATTATTGCTGTTGCATCTACGCATTCTTTTTGGCCCATACTATAACCAGAAACCAGTAATAGTAAACAGCAGCAAAGCGGTACCCGTTACAGAAGTATCAATAAGTTTGATTGTATTGCCAGTGCCGAAATATAGATCGAGGATAGAGCCACCGTGAACGTTTTCAACAAAATCGCTTCGTCTTTTATCAACTGATAATATTTTCCCGGTAGCACCGTCTGATTGCAACTCCATGAAATCATATTCGAACACAAATTTTATGATACCTTTTTCATTTCGGATGTCAATTCGTTCCAAGCTGGGAGCGCGCCCCGGGCAATTGAATCCTTAAAATAAGTAGTGGCAATGTTCTGAGGCGAATCGATACTCAACCATTCTTTTAAATGGGTTGCTGCTGCCTTTGAAGGTTTCTGGAAGCAACTAACCTCCGCTATTCTTCTTTCAGCCAAGCAAGAGACCCGTAATAGAGATCACAAAAAAGAAAATGAATAAAACGGCTCCCATGCTTCTAAGCGCTTTTCTAAAAATTCGTAAAACACCAGCCTGTTGCTGCCTTTTGGTGTTTTGCATAAGCGATTATCTAAGATGAATAGCCCTATTTAAAAAGATGGATGGTTGATTGAATTACAAACTAGATGCAGGGTATTCTTTTTTTAATTTTTTATCTAACACAAATGTACCAAATGGTACCAGAGACGCGATGAATGCTATGAAAGCTTTTCCAAAAGTCCATTTGTATTCCCTCCAAACTTTTAGTAAGTACAATCCGAAGGCAACGAACAAAGCACCATGAGCCCAACCCACATATTTTACAGCATTGGGAGAGTCGGCAAAATACTTTAACGGCATGGCAATAAACAACAATACGATGTAGGAAATACCTTCCAAAATACCGATGAGCCTAAACTGACCCATCGTTCCATTCCATCCTTTCAGCATATAATTCTTTTCAATTTTAAAATTGGGATTCAGCAGTCCTTACATATTACATAGGAATAAAACATAGGTTGAAATGGCTTATCCTTTTTTATAAGTCAACAACGGTACACTCAAAGACGTACTCATGTCTTCTGTTTTGCTACCTTTTCCAAATAACCTGTCCCACATGCTTCTTTCTCTGGTAAACATCACCAAAATATCCGGTTTGTTTTTAGAAATATATTTTTTTACCTGGCTCACCAAGGTATCTTCAATAGTAGCTTTTTGTACTTCTATTTTTATTTTTCTATAGCCCGATGCTTTTAGAGCTTCTGTAGCTTTTTTCATTTTTTTATCATCCGGATCAATTCCATAATCCAAGTAAAGTACACGGATGCCGGCTTTGGTAGAACTTGCAAAAGGCAGGAGTTGTTTCAACTCTTTGCCCATATTTTCGAGGTCGGAAGCAAACAACATATCTTTTGGTGCATTCCATTTGTAATTTTCCGGAATGGCCAACACTGGGATATCTGACTTAGAGATCATCACAGAAGTATTGGATCCGAAAAAGAATTTGTTGATACCCGTGGCACCATGGGTACCCATGATGATCATAGATGCCTTTTCCTGATTGGCTAAGTCGAGTGTTCTTTCTACTACCATTGGGGTGTATTCTACTAAAAGTCTGGTGCCAGCAGGAATTTTTTGAATATTCAAAAATTTAAATGCTTTGTTTACCTGGTCTTGTAACTTTTCCATTTTATTGGTCTCGTCTTCTTGCAGTAGTAAATTCATTTGTTCTTCAGTGCTCGCTACCGATAAGGCATAAGTAGAAATATGTGAGGCATGAAATACGATCAAATCAGTTTTGGTGATCTTGCACAATTGAATGGCATATCGAAGGGCAATGGTGCTGTTTTTTGAAAAATCGGATGGTACAATAATGGAAGGCATATAGTGATTGGGTTTAAGAATGAATCGGTAATGATAAAAGTGGAATGTTGGTATGGTAACTCATTTTTTTGGTCAAACTTCTGTTAAAGATACTTTCCAAAAAATTTCTTTTGTGGGTAATCATTACCAATAATCCCGTGTGGTTCTTCGTAATATATTCAACGATTGCTTCTTCAAACTGATGTCCGTACAAGGGAGCTGTTTGAACCTGAAGATCTATATTGGCTTTTTGCATGTGTGTGGCAAACAATTCCAAATCCCTGCTATTCTGCAAATAATCTACCGCATGTGCCTGGTCTTCGTCTGTAAAAATTGACACGTGAATAGGGGCTTTCAGTAAGCGGGCAATGTCTAAGACTGGAATTAAAAGGGCCGGGTCTTCTTTAAATTCTTTTACCGCTAATAAAATATTTTGGGGCATTTCCCATTCATACATCAATGGAATGGCCAGTACCGGCACATCTACATGACTGATGATTTTGGCAGTAATGCTGCCAAATAATTTTTCTCTAATACCAGCATTACCTAATGTTCCCATGATAATGATGTCGACGGCATTTTCTTTACAAGCCTGTTGTACCGCGTCTGAAACAAATCCATTGTACAATTGCTTTTCTACCTGGCCACCTGTTATGGAGGCTGTGGCTGCAACATGGATATCTAATTCTTTATTGGCACTGTCGATGATTTCTTTGTCGAAATTTTCGGGTAGAATTACATTTTCATTGATGCTTGCATGTGTTAAGTCTGTTACATGTAAAACAATAATCTTGGCTCCGGCTAACTTAGCAAGCTCTGCGGCATAATTCAATGCTTTGTTGGCATTCAACGAAAAATCGGTAGGCACTAATATTGTTTTCATAACATCCTATGTTTATATGTAGCAAATAAAGTTGGTTGTTGGTAAACATCCAATGATGCTTGTCAGTACTTAACATGACTAACAACACATGAAGCTATTCAAAGATAACTGATTAAAGTCAGCCCAAAGTTGGATATTGGTCATTTTTTCAGGATGCATCCAGGTTTATTTTTGTGCCTAAATTTTTTCTCATCTCACGCTCAGCCATTCATATCGATACTGAATCCTGTTACCATTGTGGAGATCCATGTGCTTCGCACCTAAAGGAGGGCAAGCATTTATTTTGCTGCAATGGCTGCCGTCAGGTTTACCTGTTGCTTCAGGAAAATAATCTTTGTAACTATTATGAAATAGATCAGCATCCAGGAATTAAAGCAAAAGGAAAATTCGCAGGAGGGAGGTTTGCTTATTTAGACGATGAACAATTGATTGATTCATTGGTGCAGTTTCGTTCTGCCGAGCAGATCAATGTTACCTTTTCGTTACCTCAGATGCACTGCAGTTCCTGTGTGTACCTACTCGAAAATCTGCCACGCATTCATACTGGTGTGATACGCTCTCAAACAAATTTTGAAAGAAAATCTATTTTTGTTAGCTTCCAACCTTCTGTAATATCACTTCGGCAACTCGTAGAATTATTGTCATTTATTGGATATGAACCAGACCTCAATAGGCAGGTTCCCAATAGTAAGTCGAAAAAAACAAGCAATCATCACAACATCGCTGCATTAGGGGTGGCAGGATTCTGCTTTAGCAACATCATGATGCTAAGCTTTCCTGAATATTTTTCAGGTGGTGAAATTGAACAGGCAGGCTTAAAAGAAACCTTCACCTGGCTCATATTTGTTTTGAGTTTACCTGTGCTTTTATACAGTGCTCAGGCAATTTTTATTTCAGCGTGGAAAGGGCTTAGACAAGGCGTGGTAAATATTGACTTACCAATTGCCTTTGCCAGCTTGATGACTTTTGGAAGAAGCTATTACGAAATTATTGCCGGTACGGGTGCGGGTTACCTCGATTCTGGAACCGGTATCATTTTTTTTATGTTGATAGGAAGATGGTTTCAGCACAAAACCTATGATGCTATTTCGTTTGACAGGCAATACAAATCTTATTTTCCACTTGGTGTTACGGTGGTGCGAGCTGGTAAAGAAGAAAGTATTCCGGTTACCAAATTAAAAAAAGGAGACACCATTCTGATTCGGAATGAAGAAATGATTCCCGCTGATGCTATTTTGCTGGAAGGCAACGCAGATATTGATTACAGTTTTGTGAGCGGAGAAAATACGCCAGTTCCCAAAAAAGCAGGATCCCTGATTTTTGCCGGCGGCAAACAAAAAGCTGGTTTACTTAAGCTCAGGGTGGCAAAAGAACCATCTACCAGTTACATAACGGAATTATGGAACAGCGATGTATTTACCCGCAATAAAAATAAAGAGCCATCTTTTATTCATCCATGGAGTAAGTATTTTACATGGGTGCTCTTTACCATAGCAGCCATCACAGCTTTGTATTGGGGGGTCAATGATGCTTCTAAACTTTTTCCTGCTGTAACGGCTGTTCTCATTGTGGCTTGTCCATGCTCCCTGCTACTTTCTGCTACATTTACCTTTGGTAATATGCTGCGCATTTTTG
>Ga0105049_10000854_pt1 | contig 34669 bp, 33 predicted proteins | sample MAT06_FD_78087 | JGI IMG/M metagenome (GOLD analysis project Ga0105049, IMG submission 78087) | Freshwater microbial communities from Lake Fryxell liftoff mats and glacier meltwater in Antarctica - MAT-06 | ecosystem: Environmental > Aquatic > Freshwater > Ice > Liftoff microbial mat | place...
CGTCGCGTAAGCGGCGGGTTACGCTGGCCAAAGTGTAACTCGCCGCTCACGCGGAGGGCTCGTTTAGTAACCCGCTGCTCATGCGGAGGGCTCATTTAGTAACTCGCCGCTCACGCGGAGGGCTCATTTAGAGGGCGAAACGGTAACCCTTGCCCCGCAGCGTATGCGGGCGAATCCTCAACCAGCAATATGCGCGAACTCATCTTGCATCTCCGGGGGGGCGACAGGAATGCGCAAAATACACTCCGCCTATGCGGCGAACGGCTCTGGATGCGAAGGGTGCCGCTGTGGGCTTCGACGATCTTCTTCACCAGATTCAGGCCCAAGCCGGTACCCTGCACCTGATCGGCCAAAGCGGTTTAAGGATTGCTGCAAAGCTTCCTTGAGCCGGGCTTGCGCGGCGCGGCTCAACTCGCCGGTCCAGCGGTATTGCAGCGCGTCTACCATAGTGGATCCCGTGTTAAGGCTCTTCGTGGGTCCAGACGGTGAAGCGCTCGAGCAGATTGGGCCCGAAAGTCGTGGTGATGGCCACGTCGCTGGCATCGCGGCCACGCGCCATCAGGATCCGCCCCCGGCGCGGTGTATTGTTCCGCGGATCGAAGGTGTGCCACGCGCCGCCCAGGTAGACCTCGAACCAGGCGGCAAAGTCCGGCACGCCCCAGGGCGGCTCCGTGCCCAGGTCACTAAGATAGCCCGTGCAATAGCGCGCCGGAATGTTCATGCAGCGGCAGAAGGCGACCGCCAGATGCGCATAGTCGCGGCAGACGCCCGTGCGTTCGTTGAAGGCTTCATAGGCCGTGCGCGTGGCGCGGGCGTTCTGATAGTTGAACTGGATCTGGGCGTGGACAAAATCGCAGATGGCCTGCACTCGCTGCCAGCCGGGCACGGTATAGCTAAAAAGCTGCCAGGCGATCTCCGAAAGGCGATCGGTCTCGCAATAACGGCTGCCCAGCAGAAAAACCAGCGTCTCCTCTGGCAAATCCTGCACCTGATGCTGGGGCGTGTCAGGCAGGTAAGGGTCCGGCAGACCGGGATCGTGAATCAGCCCTTGGCCCCGCAGTTGGATGCGGCCAGCGGGAGCCAGGATTCGGTGGCACCAATTGCCGAAGCCATCGCGGTAAGCACTGATGGGGATGGGCGGATCGGTGGTGAGCTGATCGGGAACGATAATGTCCGAGGCGCGGGAGTAGTGGATATTCACCAGCAGGATCATCGGAGTGTCCTGCGGGCACTGGTAGGTGAGTTCGTAGCCGACCCGCAAGCGGATGGCGCTATCGTTGGCAAAGTTCAAGAGCAACTCATTCGTGGCAACATCCAGGGTAGCAGGCAATTTGAGTGCCAATGGACGGGCCAGTCACTTCGGCGGAAAGTCGAAGGTAAGACTCAGCTCGCCCTTGGCGGCGACGGCGAGCGGCTGCGTCAATTCGCCCAACTTCTCGTGCCAGATGGCGACCACATAGTTCCCCGGTGGCAGGCCGTCCAAACGGAAAGCGCCGGCGTCGTCGGTGATCGCGAAGTATGGGTGTTCCATCACCGCGATGTACCCGCGCATCCAGGCGTGCACATTGCACTTCACCGGAATCATCACCTCGGGGAAGCCGAAGCGGCGCTCCAGGTCCGGGGCGCCGGGCGATTGCTGCTGGTTCCACTCGCGGTTATTCTGCGGCTGGGGATGAATGTTATGCGAAACGGGGTCCGCGTTCTTCACCGCCAGCGTTTGCCCCTTGCGCAGAGAAATTACCCGCGGCACAAACTGGCAGCCCTGTTGCTTCAGTTCCACCGCAGCGGTGGCCGGGGCAAAAGTCTTGCCTTCGAGCCCGCTCTTGATATAGACGAATGCGTTGGCCACCCCCTTGGACTTGCCTACTAATAGCGACTCGTCATAAATCGGCTTCGGGTGCAATTTCTGGCAATCAGCCTCGGCATCCATGCTGATCATCTTGGCCGTCGGCACCGCACCCGAGTAACTTACTTTTCCGGTAATCGCCGATACGGTGGCCGGGTCCGGCTGGAAGTAAGTTACGGGCGGTGGCGCGGCAGGCTTTTCCGGCGCCTTCGTGCAGGCGGCCAGCAGTAAGCACGCGAAGAGCCCGTAGCACTTCACTTCGGCAGGTCTCCGGTCAGCGCTTCGAGGAAACTCACTAAGTCCTCGCGCTCTTGCTTGGTTAAGTGGCTCAGCGCCTTGATTTCTTTATCCAGATGTGGATTGGAGTTGCCCCCGCCGACATAGAAATCAACCACTTCTTTCAGCGTCTTCAGGCTACCATCATGCATATAGGGCGCAGTCAAAGCGACGTTGCGCAAGATGGGCGTGCGGAATTTTCCGTTCTCTTTGCCTAAGTCGGTCAATTCGCCCGCGGGACTTAGCCCCACGCCTAAGTTATGAAACTTCATGTCGCTGAATAGGGCGTAAGTTTCTTCAATGGTATGACACACGACGCAGTTGCCACGGGCCGCATCGGTAAATACACCCAGGCCGCGCTTGGCCTCCGGCGGTAAGGCATCGGCCTGCTTCCCAAAAACGAAACGATCGAAAGGCGAATTGCCACTTACTAAAGTGCGTTCATAAGAGGCGATGGACTTACTCATCAAATCCACGGTGATCTTCACGCGCGGCCCATAGGCTTGCTGAAACAGCGCCACGATCTCCGCATTTTGCGTGAGCGCCTTTTCCAGGCCCTCAAGCGAGTGGCCCATCTCCGCGGGATTCATCATGGGGCCGGATGCTTGGTCTTCCAACGTACGCGCCCGGCCGTCCCAGAACTGGTCGGCGTTGAAGGCGGCGTTCAGAATCGTCGGCGCATTGCGCTTCCCTTTCTGCCCGCGAAGGCCCGTCGACACTGGCTGACGATCCGTAAAAGCCGAGGCCGGATTGTGGCAATTGGCGCACGAAAGGGTGCCATCGACCGAGAGTAACGGGCTCTCGAAAAGCTTTTTTCCGAGAGCTACGGTCTCGGCTGTAGGCGGATTGTCCGGTGGAATCCGCATGCGGGGCAGCCCTAAGGGCGTCGGCAGAATCAGGAGCTTGCCGACCGGCTTCGTTGGAGGCGCCGTGCAGCCAGCCAGCAAGGCCAGGCCCGCTAGCGCGAGACCGTAATGACGCCCCATGGCTTGTCTCCTGCTTTCACTTTGCGCAGCACCGTGTTGGTGGCCACGTCGATGACGGAGACGTCATTCGACGGGCCGTTGGCGGTGAAAAGCAATTTCTCGTCGGGCGACAAAGTGAGGCCCCAGGGCCTCTGCCCCGCTTCGATGCTCGCGGTGATCTTGTCGGTGGCGGTGTCGATCACCAGCACTTTCTTGCCCCGGCCGGTGCTGACATACAGCGTCTTGCCGTCTTTGGTGAGCACCGTGCCCATCGGCTTCAAGCCTTCGCCCACCGGCAGCGTGCTGAGCTTGGTTTGCTTCACCAGGTCGAGCACGGTAAGCGAGGCGTCATTCTCATTGGTGACGTAGGCGCGCGAACCATCGGGCAGCACCGCCACTGAGCGCGGACGCCGGCCCACCTTAACCTTCTTCAGGCTCTTGGACGTTTTGGTATCGACGATCGACACCGTGCCCTCGTTCTCGGAGGTGACGTAAACCTGCTTGCCGTCCGGGCTCACCGTAACGCCCTCTGGCTCTTCGCCCGTAGGGACGCTAGCGATCACCTTGCCGTCGACGATATCAATCACGCTCAGACCGGACGCATCTTCGTTGGCGACATACATCAGCTTGCCGTCGAGGCTAAAGGCAAACTGCTCCGGATCGGAGCCGCCGAAGAGTTTGCGGACCACTTTGCCCTGCGCGATGTCGAAGACGCCGATACCGTCCGCGGACTTGTCCGGCGGGGGCAACGTGCTTTCATCCACGCCGGGGGGTGCGGCGGGCGAACCGCTCAAGGCCACATAGATCATGCCGTTCAAAGCGTGAATGCCGCGCGGGCGCTTGCCGAGCGGGATCGTCGCCACGGCGTTGGGTTCGTTTGGATCAATCACGGTCATGTCGCCGGATCCTTCGTTGGTGACGTAAACGAGGTAGGCGGATCTCGGCTTCGCCGGCTTTTCGGCCACCGGCTCAGGAGCCTTCGCGCAACCGGCTAGCAGGAGGAGAACCACAACGGCAACGGGCAATAGCTTGGACATGGGTTTAGTAGGCAATGTGATCTTTCTTCGCGTCGAGCATAACAGAGTCGAGACCCGGAACTTTCTTGAGGTCCTCAATCGACTTGAAGGGGCCATGCTGCTCGCGGTGAGCGATCAGGGCTTTGGCTTGCGATCGCTTCAGCGTCAAGCCGCTTTCGAGTTCGATGGCTGTAGCCTCATTCACCTTCACCCGCCCGACATCCTCGGCCCCGTAGTGCTTGCTGAGGAAATCGAGCACCAGGGCGTATTCGCCGTCGGTGGCCTTCATGCCGAAAGCGTTCATCTTCCCCATGGTGGTCTGCCAACCGTTCCGGTCCTGCCGGAGCGAGATGGAACGGGCCACTTCGTGGCACTGCTTGCAGAGCTTCTCGGTTTCATCATGGCCGGGGCCGTCGGGCAGCACGGGGGCCTGCGCCCACAAGGAACCAACAAAAAGCAACGCGGCGAAGGACTTCATACTTTGATTTTATTGCACGACACGGGTCTTGCGATTGAGGTAATCCATCAGCAGGTATTCGCCCAGGTTGTAAGGGTTGGTGAAGTACGCCTTGCCGCGGCAAATCTCGGAGACTTTGCGGACGAAGTTGACCAAATGAAAGTCGTTGGCCAGCATAAAGGTGTTGATCATGATGCCTTGGCGTTTGCAGCGGCCGACTTCTTCGAGCGTTTTGGCGATCACCATCGGGTCGAGGCCGAACGCGTTCTTATAGATCCGGCCATCCTCGAGCGTCATCGCCGAGGGCTTTCCATCGGTGATCATCACGATCTGCTTCATGTCCTTTTTCTCTTGCGCCAGCAGTCGCTGGGCGAGGATCAGGCCGTCCCGGGTATTCGTGTAATAAGGACCAACTTGCACCCGCGCTAACTCGCCGATGCGCATCTCTTCGGCGGTGTCATGAAAGAGTACGCAGCGGAGGCTGTCGCCGGGAAACTGCGTCCGGATTAGATGCGCTAAGGCGAGCGCTACTTTCTTGGCCGGGGTAAATCGATCTTCGCCATAGAGAATCATCGAGTGGCTGCAATCGAGCATCACCACTGTGGCGCAAGAGCTTTGATACTCGCTCTGGTGGACGTGTAAGTCGCGGTATTCGAGTTCGAGCGGGACGGTAAGTCCTTCGCGGCGGAAGGCCGAGAAGAGCGTTTCGCTCACATCCAAGTTCATGGTATCGCCAAACTCGTATTGCTTGGAAGCGCCGCTGGTTTCGACGCCGGTGGATAAGTCTCGGGTATCATGAGCGCCGAAGCTCGCGCGACCGAGCGAGCCGAGTAAGTCCTTCAAGGTCTTATAACCCAGGAAGTCCACCGTGCGGTCGGTCATCTCGATTCTTAAGTTGTTCTGCTGCTGACCTTGGCCCGCGGTGCCCACGCGCGGCGAGTCAGGCGGCTGGTCGACCGTAATGTAACCGTCGTTGGCGAGTTGCTGAGCCAGGCGCTCGACTAACTGCTCCATCTGCTCGGCAGTCATATTCTGCATCCGCTCGAGCATCTCGCGCAGTTGATTCTCGTCGAAGAGTTCGCCGCTTTCAAGCGCGCGGCGAATGGCCTCCTTCAGGGCCTCCATGGAGTTGGAGCTGAACTCGTCAAAGGGCATGAACTGCATCTCATAGCCGCTTTGCAGAAAGAACTCGGATAGCGCACGCATCAGGTCTTCGGAGTCGATCCCGAAGTCCTCGCCGTTATACTTGGTGTAATTCCATTTCATCGGAGTCCTTTTTAATTGAACTGGCGTTTCCGGCGCGGGGCTTCATCCGGTTCTGGACCCTCACCCGCCGACTTACTCTCTTTCATAAAACCGCGCTCCAGCGAGCGGCTAATGCGCTTCAGGGAATATAGGCCCTCCAGGATAAACTCACCGGCCGCCGCCCGCGCGCCAACGCTCGGGCCGGACTTCAACTTAGCCGTCTTCTCCATCAAACCCTGGATGCCCTCCAGTTCCTTGAGTAACTCACCGTTCGAAGCCTGGTCGTCCACTTTGATCGCGCCTCCCAAGTCGAACCACTGGATGACTTGGCCGAAGTTAACGGTCTCGAAGTGCTTATGAAAGGTCTTAGCGACCGCGAGGCGGATTAAGTCGCGCGCGACATGGTCGCTGCCTTTTAGCTCGCCTTCGTACTCGAGTTCCAACTTACCCGTAATTGACGGCAACGCGGCATATAGGTCAGCCATGCGAGGCACGGCTTCCGTATCGCCGGTAAGGACGGCGCGACGCTCAGCGTTCGAAACGACGTTCTCCATCACCGTGATGGGCAGCCGTTGCGACACGCCGCTGCGCTTGTCCACTTTCTTGTCATCACGCGCCGTAAAGGCCACCTGCTCCACCACTTCGCGCAAGTAAGCGGGCACATGGATAGTAATGCCACCCCGATCCACCCAAGCCTCTTGCGCCGTAATCTCGATTCCCTGCTCCACCGAAAGCGGATAGTGCGTGCGGATCTCGCTACCGATCCGGTCCTTAAGCGGCGTGATAATCTTGCCGCGCGCCGTGTAGTCCTCGGGATTGGCGGTAAAAACCATTAGCAGATCCAGCGGCAAGCGGACCGGGAAGCCTTTGATCTGCACGTCGCCTTCCTGCAGGACGTTGAAGAGGCCTACCTGGATCTTACCGGCCAAGTCCGGCAGTTCGTTCACGGCGAAGATGCCCCGGTTAGCGCGAGGCAACAGGCCATAGTGAATCACCATCTCGTCGGCAATGTCGTGGCCGCGCTTGGCGGCCTTGATGGGGTCAAGGTCGCCAATCATGTCGGCGATGGTGACGTCGGGTGTGGCCAGCTTCTCGATGTAGCGGTCGGAGGCACTCAGCCAGGCAATGGGCGTCTCGTCCCCCTGGGCGGCGACCAAGTCGCGGGCATAGCGCGAAATCGGAGCGTAGGGATTATCGCGGACTTCGCTGCCGGCCACATAGGGCATTTCGGGGTCGAGCAGCGCGGTCAGCATCCGGGTGAGGCGAGTTTTGGCCTGGCCGCGCAAGCCAAGCAGGATGAAATTGTGCTTCGAGAGCAGCGCATTCACCACCTGCGGCACCACGGTCTCTTCAAAGCCGAGCACGCCCGGGAAGAGCGGCCCGCCCTGGCGCAACTTCGCGATCAGGTTCTCCCGCATCTCGTCGCGCACAGAGCGGGTTTTCAGCCGCACCTCGGAAAACGCGCTTCGTTTCAGTTCGCCAAGGGTGGAAGGATTCGACATGAGCAATTACACCGATGATACCCCCGTTTCCGCGGATCGGCTTTATTTGGCCGGGCAAAAACGGCGGAATCTGTTGCGACCCCCCGCCGCCTGTGTTATCCAATAGCTAATACCCGATCTGAATTTGCGCGAGGACCCCGCCCCATCATGGAATCCCCCATCCGAAAAGCCGTGCGCCCCCCAATCGCCGCGGACACGCTGAAATCTTCTAAGCCCCCCACCCAGGCACCCGTCAAAAAACAGGTTCCACCGGACCAGACCTACGCCGAGAACTTCTATTATTTGAAGCAGATGCAAGGCAAGACCTCAATGGTGATTGTCTTGCAAGATGGCGAGAAATTAACCGGTGTCATCGAGTGGTACGACCGTACATGCCTCAAGGTGAACCGCGAGGACGGCCCCAATTTGATGCTATTTAAGTCGTGCATCAAATACATGTATAAGGACGAATAGGGGCTACTGGCCCTTCAATTCCAGCCGATATTTACGGCGCTCGCCCGCCGCGGCGTAGCGCCGAAGTTCTTCTTCACTCTCCGGAATCGCCTGGAGCACCGGCACGCAATTGCCGTCTCCGTCGATGCCCACGAACGTGAGGTAAGCGGAGGAGGTGTGCCGGATGCTGCCCGTGCGCAGGTTCTCGACGAAGACCTTCACGCCCACCTCCATCGAAGTGCGAAAGACGCGATTCACCGTAGACTTCAAGATCACCAACTCGCCGATGTGGACGGGGTGCAGGAAGGTCATGTGGTCAATGGAAGCCGTCACCACCGGGATACGGGCGTGGCGCATGGCAGCGATGGCGCCGCTGATGTCCACCAGATGCATCACGCGGCCGCCAATCAGATTGCCTAAGGGGTTGGCATCGTTCGGCAGAGCTAACTCTGAGTATTCGCTGCAACTGTCGCGCACGGGCCGGGCGTTTTCCATACCCTTATTATCGCTACCATGGAGGCATATGTCCGCGCGAATTGAAGCTCTTACCCAAATGCTGGCCCAAGATCCGGCCAATACCTTTGCCCGCTATGGATTGGCGATGGCCCACCTGGGCGAGGACCGTCCGGAGGAAGCCTGGCGCGAGTTCCAGGCCTTGCTCGAGAAGAACCCCGACTACGCCGCCGCCTTCTTCCACGGCGGCCGGGCGCTCGAAACGCTGGGCCGTCTGGACGAAGCACGGGCGATCTACGAACAGGGCATCGCCGTCACCACCCGCACCGGCGACGGGCACACGCGGTCGGAATTGCAAGCCGCTTTGGACATCCTGGGTTAAACCCGACGTAACTGATTCCAACCCCATACGTTATACTTCAGTAGGAGGGCTCGACTCACTTGAACACGCGCCTCAAATTTGTCTTCGTCGGCATCACGACGCTTTTCGCGGCCGCCTTATTGGTGGGCCAGGTGGTTGGCCGCGCCAGCAACCCGGAAGATGCCTACCGGCACTTGGCCGTTTTTACCGATGTGCTGTCGCGCATTAAGAGCGAGTACGTTGAAGAGCCGGACATGAAGAGCGTCACCATTGGTGCCGTCAATGGCCTGCTGGAAGCGGTGGACCCTTACGCGAGCTACCTGAATGCCGACCAATACAAGCAGTATGTGAAGCAGAAGGACCTCAAGAAGGCGAGCGTCGGCCTGGTGCTCTCGAAGCGCTTCGGCTACATCAGTGTAGTGGATGCCATCCCCGGCTCGGCCGCCGATAAGGCTGGCCTTACCACGGGCGACATGATCGAGACCATCAACTCTGTGGCCACCCGCGACATGCCGCTGGCCTTTGCCGAACTGCTGCTGCAAGGCGACGCCGGTACGACGATCGACTTGTCGGTGCTCCGCGTGCGCAAGCCCGAGCCCACGAAGATGACCTTGACCCGCGCCATGGTGGTGCTGCCCGCGATCACCAGCAAACTGCTGGCCGATGGCGTGGGACACATCCGGGTGCAGAGCCTGGAAGACGGCAAGACGGCCCAGGTGGCTGCGGCCATCAAGGACATGGAAAAGCAGGGCGCCAAGAAGCTGGTGCTTGACCTGCGCCACTCCGCCTTCGGCACGCCCGAAGAAGGAGTAGCCCTGGCCAATCTGTTCCTCGACAAAGGGCTGATCACTTACTCGCAAGGTCAGCGCTATTCTCGCAAGAACTTTGAGGCCTCAGCCTCGAATCAGATTTGGAAGCTGCCGCTGGTGGTGTTGACGAATCGCTCGACGACTTCGGGCGCTGAAGTGGCTGCCGGTGCGTTGCTCGATCTGAAGCGCGCCGAAGTGGTGGGCGAACGCACCTATGGCGACGCGGCGAAGCGTGAAGCGATCGGCATGGAAGACGGCAGCGCCGTCATTCTGGCGGTCGCGAAGTTCTACCACGCCAACGGCAAGTCGATCCAGGAAGCCGCTGTGGTTCCGTCGCGCGTCGTGGTGGACACCTCGGCCGCAGCTCCCTCTGAAGACGAGGATGAAGATGGCGTGGTGCCGGAAAAAGGCCCGCCCCCCAATCCGCTCGGGACCCAGGAGCCCAAGCCGCTCGGTATTAAAGAGACCAAGGATCAGCCGAAGAAAACCGACGTGGACGTCATCCTGAAGAACGCCCTCGAAGTCCTCAACGGCACTGCCAAAGCCTCCACGCCCACCCGGGCAACGGGCCGCGCCACGGACGCCGCATAAGTCAATTAGCATGCCCCTTTACGAGTATCTTTGCGAAAACTGCCAAAAGAAGTTCGAAGTCATTCAGAAATTCTCTGACGAGCCCGTTCAGGTCTGCCGTCTTTGCGGCGGCGGTCCGGTAGAAAAGCAGATGTCCGCGCCCGGCATCCACTTCAAGGGCTCCGGGTGGTACATTACGGACTATGCGAAGTCCGGCGGCTCGGTCCCCGCCAGCGACGGCGGCAAGGCCGACAAGGCTGAGAAGGCCGGCACTCCGGCTCCGGCGGCAACGGAAACCAAGACAGAGACAAAAGCCGCCACCCCGGCGACTCCGGCAGCCCCAGCGCCCGCGCCTACCAAACCAGCGGCACCAGCTAAGTCTGACTAGCTTTTTTTTCGTCCTCTCAGTTTTATGAATCGGTCAGGAAGATACCTGTCGATCGGCGGCAGGACTCGCTGGGGCGGCTTTCTTGGCGGCCCAATAACCACGACACTCATGATCCGCGCGCTGGCCGCCCTGGCTGCGGCCTTGCCCACCAAGGACTCTGACCGGCCGGCCGGCCTGCATGCCATGCGCTTGGCATTATTGGCACGAAACCTGGACTTCCAGCGCTCAATTATCAACGCCGACTCCGCCCTCCAAGCACTCATCGCCGTTCAAGGCTTGGGTTCCGGAGCGGCGTCAACGCTGAGCGGCTGCTCCACCCGCGAGGCGCTCGTGGCCCTCGAACGCTATGGCGCGGCAGAATTCCGAGCCAGAAGAGTTGGGCTCGGCCCCAGCGCCTGGGGCAAGTTACTCGACTACCGCAGTACCCAGCCTTAGGCCTGGGGCCGTTTCATCCACGCCAAGGTCGCATCCCAGCCGAGTAACCCCGCCGTGGCGCCCATGTGCTCTACCGTCAGCGCCCCCACGGCATTAGCCACCTCACCGGCCTCGAACGGATGCAGCCCACGCGCCATGGCCGTTAGGAAGGCGCCGGCGAAGCAGTCCCCTGCCCCGGTGGTGTCGACGACGTTCACCGCGTAGCCGGCCACTTGCGCCGCGCCCTCGGGGGTCGCCACATAGCAACCGCGCTCCCCCAGCTTCATCACAAAGAGCGGCACGTTAAAGGCCGCGGCGTTATCCGCGGGATCGTCCAAGCCCGTCAGCATGCGCGCCTCATCTTCGTTGACGAAGAGCACGTCGAGATGCGGCAGGCAAGGCTCCAGCAGCTTCATCCACTCACCGCGCGAATCCCAGGCCGTGTCGAGCGAAGTCGTCAAGCCAGCCGCGCGGGCTCGTTCGAGCGTCGCGGCAGCCAAGGGACGCAGGTGGGGCAAGGCAAAGAGATTGGCCAAGTGGTAGTGGCCGCAGCCAGCGTGCACCGGCGCATCGAACGCGATGCCACTCGAGAACACATCGAGGCTTGCGCCCGGCAGGTGCAGAAAGGTCCGTGCCCCGCTGCTTTGCACCAGCGCAATGCTGGTCGCCGTGGGCCGCTCACCGGTTTCGAGATAGGTGAGGTCGACGCCCGTGGCCTGCAAACGGGCGCGGCAGGCCTCGCCATTGGCATCCGGGCCGATACGGCCCAACAGGCGCGCGTGCCCTCCCAAGGCGCCGATCGCCGCCGCCGTGTTGCCGCCATTGCCCCCCAGATGGTGCTCAATAGACTCCACCCACTGCGTGGTCCCCCAAGTCACCTGCTCCACCGGCCGCACCACCATGTCGAGCACCACATTGCCGGACACCAGCATGCCTACGCTCATCGGGCCCTCGTGCCACCGGCCAAGGCTTCCAAAAGCTCGAGCGCGACGGGCAAGCGGCCGGTTACCCGCCGCCCTTCGGCCACCACTTCGGAACCCCTCAAGTAGCGCGAAAGGTCTCCGGCTTTAGACAAGGTGGCGAGCTCTCGCGCCGTCGCCGTCGCCGACTTGGCGTCGTGGTTCTCCATCGCGAAGCGCAGTTCCACCGCGGCCGGCAAACGCGGCGTGAGCCAAAGGGATAGTCGCTCGGCGCCGGGCAAATTCTGCAACAAGGGCACTTCGCTTGGCCCCAGCCCAGTCGCCCAAATCGGCGACCCCAGGAAGTCCCCTTTTACAGCGGGCGCATGTGCCGCCAGCAACTCCCGGGCGTCGCCCGAGCCGCTGGCAAAGGCGTAGAGCCCTTCGCGAATGGGCACAAAGGAGATCGGAGGCGCGCCGGGAACATAGCAATACTTCGCGGCGCACACGCCCGCGCTTTTCACCGCGTAGGCCTCCAGGCGCCCCGGTTCGAACCGGCCGGCGATCACCGCATATTGCGCCGTACCGCGCCGCGCCATCACCACGGCGTCGAGGTGTTCACGGTAATTAAAGCCGCTCTGCGCGACGAAGCGTTGATACTCGGCATCTTCCGCGCCACGGGCCCCGGCCAGGCGCTCCAACACGCCCGTGCGGCGTAGCAGTTCGACATCGACAAAGGCATAGATTTGGCCGTCGCCGGGCAGATGGCGCAGCAAATCTTCGGCGGTGCGGCTGGTGCGGACGCGGCTCCACGCCAGCCATCCCAACACCAAGCCCAACATCGCCAGCACGCTAAGCAACACGGGCCAAGTTTTCGGAAGTCGATTCACCTTCCGCAGTATACCCGCTCATCCTGCATGCGTGGCCCGGGAAGCGGCCGCGGGCATCAGAATTCGCCCCCGCCGCAGGGCCAGCGCGCCTTTGCGCTCCATCTCGTTCAACACGCTGGAAGTAGTTTCTCGCGAGGCGCCCACTAACAGGGCCAGTTCCGCTTGGGTTAGCGGCACGCCATACCAGTTCCGGTCGGTGCCCACCTTGGACACTAAGGGGCAACTGGGAGCCAGATGCTCCAGCATGGCCAGAATCCGCTCTTCGGTGCTCAACCGCACCAGCCAGCGATAGTTCCGCTGTTCCAGCCGCAACCGCTCGTGGAGCAGCAACGCCATTCCCTGCCATAACTCTTGCCGACGCGCGGCCATGCGGGGAAAAAGGCTCGCCGGAATGCGCAGCACTTCGCCAATCGTCAGCCGGGTAGCCCTGCCCTGGTAGGCGCCATATCCTACCAGCGCCTCTTCGCCAAACAGCTCGCCCGGCCGCACAATCCCCAGCGTGCTCCCTTGCGCGCCATGATCCTCCGATAACTTCACCATCCCCGTCCGCGCGTAGTAGAGTGCCTCCGCCGGGTCGCCGACCCGATAGATCTCCCGCTGATTGGCCGGAAGGATCTGCACCTGCTTATCGCGGATCAGAAAGTCCTCAATGGCGTTTTGCAATGGCGTAGGCGTACTCAAGACTAATTGCAGTATAGAGAAACCACTTGTAACCAGGCTGTTAACTCTGTGTCCGTGACCGGAAAAGTAGCAACTCTTAGATTATAGTACTAGTATTCTTAGAACTTATGCGCAGACGACCAACCGTTTCACCATGGACACTTTGTCGAGCCCTGGGCCGAAGCCATTTGGCTCGATTCCGTCGATGCGGAACCCGCCCGCTTTCTCGAAAAAACCAGCCACCCCGGGCGTAGTCTTCAGCCTCACCAGCGACACGCCGGCCAACTGGCCAATCGCCTTCAGCCGGTAAAAGAGCAGGAAACGGCCCAATCCTTGCCGGTGCAAGTCGCCCCGCACCATCCCCCACGTCAGAGTCACGGACCCGGGCTCCTCGCCGGGAGTAAAGCCCCCGCAGCCGAGTAACTCGCCGTCGTTCTCCATCACGTAGTAACTACCCGGCGGCGACGCCAGAAATTTCGCCAGTCCGTCGCGCTCGTCCGTCGCGAAGTAACCCGGGCCATTCGAATCGAACAATCGCAGGCAGGCATCGCGATCGCTAACCTGATAAGGGCGAATTTCCATGTACTTAGTTTCCAATCATACTGCGCAAAACGAACCAGACATTGGCCGGCCGCTCCGCCAGCCGCCGCATAAAATACGGGTACCAGGCGTCGCCATAGGGCAAATACACCCGCAGACGATAGCCTTCGCGCAGTAACTTTGCCTGTAACTCGCGCCGCACACCATAGAGCATCTGATATTCGAACTTATCCTTCGGGTAACCTCGCGCGGCCGCGATCATCCGCTCGTCATGCGTCGCCAGCGCCGGATCGGTACCCTCGTCGAGGAGTAACTTGGCCAATCGAAAGTAACTCGCGTCGACGGCGGCCGGATCCCGCAATGCCAGTTCCGCCGGCTCCGAGTAGGCACCTTTACACAGCCGCACCGGCACCCCTAACGCATTCAGATGGCGGATATCCGCTTCGCTGCGATGCAGGTAGGCCTGAATCACCGCGCGCACGGCACCATGACGCCGGTGCAATTGCTCCACGATGGCCAGCGTCCGGGCGGTGTAGGCCGTGCCTTCCATATCGATTTCGACTCGCGTGCCCAGCGCCCGCGCTTTCCGCACCAGCGGCTCAACGTTTTCGAGGCAGATGTCGTCGCTCAGGTCCAGCCCGAATTGCGTCAGTTTGACGGCGACGGTGGCCGTCGCCTCGCCCACTTGGTCGAGCGCCTGATGGATGGCCGCGGCCGAGACCTGCGCCTCATTCTCCGTGGCTACGTTTTCGCCCAGGTGATCCAGGCTCACCAGGAAGCCCGCCGCATTCAATTGGCGCAGCACGGAAAGCCCTTCGGTAAGCGTCTCCCCGGCCACGAATCGCCGCGTAAGGGGCTTGGCAAATTGGGATGTCTCGAGAAACCTGCGCAGTCCGCGACGACGGGCCAGGAAGAGGAGTATGGCGCGGAGCATCTCTTCAGCTTAGCTAAAGAGGGCCAGCGCTCCGTAACCGAGTCCCATGCCGATCAGCGCGCCGGCCAGCACATCGGTCAGGAAATGCATGCCCAGCAGAATGCGGGACAGGGCAATCGAAAACGCGCAGAAGCCCAAGCCCCACGCCGCCTCGGGATAGTAGGATACCAACGGAGTGGCAAATGCGAACGCCGTAATGGTGTGGCCCGACGGGAAAGAAAACTGATCCGGAGGCAGCAAAGTGCTCCAGCAGTGCGGCATCACCGCACAGGGGCGTCGACGGCCCGTGATGCGCTTCAAAGTGATAAACAAGCCCACGCCGGCGGAACCGGCCAATATGGCAGATCCCACGGCCGCCCACCGGTTCGCTCCGCCAAACACCAACACCGCGATGCACATCGCGTACCACAACCATCCATCGCCGCCTCGAGTCGCGCACACCATCCACAGCCGAATCCACAGTGGCGCCCGCCACCTGTTTACCCGGCGCATTAGAGCATGGTCACGGTCGTTTAAGTAGCCGATTAACGCGTAGCCCATAAAGACTTACCCAACATCATGATAACGGTGTCGTATTACAGGACGATCAAAGGACGAAGAATCCTCGATGAAACCCAATTTTAACTTCCATCGGGAAAGGTACACTATTCATTGTAACTTGGGATGAAAATCGACATTATCTTTTTCGACGCGGGCGGGGGCCATCGCGCGGCGGCGACCGCACTTGAGCTGGCCATCACAGAGCGGGGGCGCGGCTGGCAAGTCCGTTTGGTCCACCTGCAGGAAGTGTTTGATAAGATTGACATTTTCCGCCAAGTCTTCCGTCTACGCCTGGAGGACGTCTACAACCTGTTTCTACGAAAAGGCTGGACATACGGTTCCGGATTTATGCTCCGGGTGATGCATTTTTTGATCCGCCTTTACCATCCGCTCCAGGTCTGGCTGCTCAAAAAGCACTGGGCAAAGGCCCCCCCGGATGTCGTACTTTCCGTCGTGCCGAACTTCGACCGGGCTCTCTACCAAGCCTGGCAACAGGTGAAACCCGGGGCCCCCTACGTCACCGTGATTACCGATCTGGCTGACTTCCCCCCGCACTTTTGGCTCGAAGCCCAGAAGCAAATCGTCTTCTGCGGTACCGCCAAAGCCGAGCAACAAGCCCAAGAGATTCTGTTGCCCGGCAGCACCATCATCCGCACCACCGGCATGGTGCTCCATCCGCGCTTTTACCAACCGATCGCCGCCGACCGGCGCGCCGAATTGGCCAGCCGCGGATTGGACCCCGATCTCCCCACCGGCATCCTCCTCTTCGGCGGCTACGGCTCCTCGGTGATGCCCAAGATCCTCGCGCGCCTCGCCGGATTCGCCGGCAAGGTCCAGTTCATCGTCATCTGCGGCAAGAACGAAAAGCTGAAACGCAAGATTGAGGCCATGCCGACGCCGCTCAAACTGCACATCGAAGGCTTCACCCAGCAAGTACCGCTCTTCATGCACCTCTCCGATTTCATGATCGGCAAACCCGGCCCGGGCAGCATCAGCGAAGCGCTGCACATGAAGTTGCCGGTGATTGTTGAGCGCAATGCGTTCACCTTGCCCCAGGAGCGCTATAACGCCGACTTTGTCACCGAGCAGCAAGTGGGCCTCGTGCTCGACAACTTCTCCGGCATCGCCCAAGCCGTCGAAACGCTTCTCGAACCCCAAAACCTCGCCCGCTACCAAGCCAACGCCGCCGCCCTGCGGAATCGCGCGGTGTTTGAAATTCCCGAAGCCCTCGAAAAACTGTTCTTATGAGAAGATGCGATTTCTCTTTGCTCTCTGCGCGCTGCCGCTGCTGGCGCAAATCGACCAGCCCACTGACCTCACCGGCTGGCTGAACGCTAAAGCGCAGGACCTCCTCAAGCAGCGCCGCGCCACCATCGCCGCCATCAAAACGCCCGCCCAGGCGCGCCAGCGCCAAGCCTGGGTCCGCGCCAAGTTACTCGAGTTACTCACCGGCCTCCCCGATTACCGGGGCCCCCTCAATGCCCGCACCACGGGCACCATTCAGCAGTCCGGTTACCGCATCGAAAAGGTGATCTTCGATAGCCTGGAAAGATTCCCGGTTACGGGCAATTTGTATCTGCCTCAAACCCCCGGCCGCCATCCGGCGATCCTGTTTTCCATGGGGCACTGGAACGAAGGAAAACCCGTCGCGCAGTTACTCGCCGGCAACTTAGCCCTGCAAGGCTTTGTCGTGTTGGTGTACGACCCCATCGGTCAAGGCGAGCGCCTACAAGGCTATGACCCGCTCACGCGCCTAGCCCGCGCCGGCGGCAGCGTCGAACAGCATTTCATGGCCGGCGCTTCCGCCATCCTCGCCGGCGACAACTTCGCCCGCTACATGATTCATGACTCCATGCGCGCCATCGACTATCTCCAATCCCGGCCCGAAGTCGACCCCGAAAAGATCGGCGCTTCCGGCTGCTCCGGCGGCGGCACCCAAACCACCTTTGTCGCCGCCCTCGATCCCCGGGTCAAAGTCGCCGCCCCCGCCTGTTACATGCAATCTTTTGAAGTCCTGTTCCCTGGAGACATCGGCGACAGCGAACAATCCTGGCCCGGCTTCATCGCCTCCGGACTTGACCAAAAAGACTTTGTCGAGTTATTCAGCCCTAAGCCTTGGCTCATCGCCTCCACCGAGGGCGATTTCTTTCGGCCCGCCGGTGCGCAAGCCGTATTTGAAGAAGCCAAGGTGATTTACAAGTTACTTGACGCGGAGACACAATTCAGTTGGGTGGTGGGTCCAGGCCCGCACGGCACGCCCCCGGAGGTGCGGCAAGCGATTTATGGCTGGTTCGGACGCTGGCTCCAGGCCGTGGCTACGCCAAGGCCCGAGGTCGCGGTAAAGATCCTCCCCGATCATGAACTCTGGGCCACCAAAACCGGCCAAGTCAGCACCGACCTCGGGGCACGCGATGTTACCGAAATCATCCTCGAACGCTGGGTGGGTCGACCCAAAACCCAGCAAAAGCCGACGCCCATTATCACCCCACCCAACGCGCCCCGCACGCGCCTCATGAAAGAGACCGTCGAAGAAGGCATCCACGTGAAGTACCAACTCCTTGAGTCCGAACCCGGCCTCTGGCTCACCACCCGCCTCATCGAACCCGACCAACCCAGTAACCAAGCCATCCTCATGTTAGAACCCGCGCCCCTCGCCATGACGTTCGCCCGCCAAGGTCACCGCGTACTCACCATCCGGCCCAGAGGCATCGGCCCCACCGTCCCCGATTGGATCCGCAACGGCGGCGACTTCTACCCCAACACCCGCGCTTGGTTCATCGACCCCCAACGCCCCATGGTCGACCAACGCGCCTACGACTTACGCCGCGCTATCGACTACTTAGCCACCCTAAAAGGCGTAACTGACCTGCGAGCCACCGCCACCGGAGTCCCCGGCTACTGGCTACTCCGCGCCGCCGCCGATGACCAGCGCTTAAAACGCATCTGGCTCGACCGCACACCGGCCACTTACTGCCAGGTGATCGGCACCCCTGTCCACCGCGACTTACACGACGCCACCGCCCCCGGCGCCTGCCTCGGCGCGGACTGGGTTACTCTCAAAGATCGCCGCACTCTGTGGACCGATCCTACCGACTGGCTCCGGCAAATCCAAGGTGGCCTACCGGGATTCACCTATCGCCATTTCGAGCAAGGAGACTTGGTTCTAGCGAAGCAATTCACCGAATGACCCGCAACCAAGGTGACGAGTCGCCAATTCGTAGACCCCACACTACCGGATATCGAAACCTTCGCAAGGGAGCACTGGCGTCTCCCGAACCTCGACGTGCCGGACCTCGGCCCAGCTGGGACCACGGGCCACGAGCCCCATCAGTTCGCCGACCGCCTCCACCGGACCCACCGCCAGCACCTCCACGCGCCCATCGCCCAGGTTCTTCGCATAACCTGCCACTTCCAGCTTCCGCGCCGCGCGCTGGACGAAATTCCGAAAACCCACCCCTTGCACCCGACCGCTGACCCAAGCTGTCCGAGCAATCATTCCGTCATCCTAGCAGACGAGCCGTGAGGGGAATTTGCCAGGCCGCTGACTGGGCAAAAAAAATATATGAGAACTTTGCCCGCGAAATTCCACTTATTAGTATGAGAACCATTTTCGGGAGCCGCGATGCGGTGGCCGCGTGATTTTCGGCGAGGACGCCTGTATGGGGTCACTCAGTGCGGAAATAATGGACGCTGGGTCTATGTCGACCAGGAGGACTTTCGCTGGGCGTTGACCTTAATGCGAAGGTGCGCCGCGCGCTATGCGGTGTTGGTGCATGGGTGGTCGCTCATGCAGAATCATGGTCATTGGATTGTGGAGGCTTCCGATGACGAGTCGATTTCCAATTTGATGCGCGATATGCAAAGCCAGTATTCGCGCTATCTCAACCAGAAGTACAAGCATCGGCCGTGGATGCTGTTGGGCAAGCTGGGATCGAAGAAGCCGCGGGGATTTACCCGGTATCTGCGGTCGGGTCCGGTGAATTGGATACCGCGGTTCCATGCCGAGTGGCTGGTGGACGGGGCGGGGTTGGCGTCGTTTTTGCGCCATATCGAGCTGAATCCGGTGCGCGCGAAGCTTTGCAAGCGGCCCGAAAGATGGCCCTGGTCAAGCGCGGCGGCTCACTTGGCGGGCTCGGATGAGGACGGGCTGTTGTGCCTCGACCGCTGGAGGGAGTTGTTTGGCGCTCCGGCTCGCATTGTCGAGGATTGGAGCCAGTTTTTGGTTGCGCCAAGGGTCGAGGCCAAGGCCCAGGCGTTGCGGATCCGAACTTGGACCGGGTGCGTACACAATCGGCCTCGGAACTGGGTGGCGCCCGCGTGGACGATGACGACGGGCGCGACTGGGCCGGCGCCGATGTCTGGCTGAGGTCCGGTAACTGCGTAGTTGCCCCGTAGCCGTGTAGATCTCCCTGTTATCCCCTGAGTTATGCGTCCCGCCAAAGCAGCCCTTCGGCTGCCTTGCTCCTACTTGGCCCTTTCAGATATGTTGCATTTTGCAACATCATACTACGCAAACAATGCCTGGCACCATCATTTAGCCCTCGGTCTGGCGGCGCACCCATAAAAAATTGGGATGACAGACCCCGTCGGGCCGCAAGTAACGCGCCGGAGGCGGTGGGCGTCCTTCTTATGGCCCACCCACGCTTTGACATAATAAAACCGAGGAATCGAACGAACTGATGAGAGCCCTGCTTGCCCTATTCGCCTGCGCCGGCCTTACCGCGGCCGCCGCCCCCGCGACCACCGTACCCTTGGACCAGCAATTCCAACAGACGGTGCGCCCTTTTTTGGCGAAGCACTGCCTAAGCTGCCACAGTGGCGCCTCCCCGGCGGCGCAGTTCGATCTAAAGGCCTATACCAATCTCGCCCACGTGACCAAGGACTATTCGCGCTGGGCCTTAGTCATGGAGCGCCTCGAGGCGAAGGACATGCCGCCCAAGCCGATGGCGCAGCCTCCAGCCGAATCCAGCCACCAAATCGTTACCTGGATCCAGGCCCTGCGTTCCGCCGAAATCAAACGCTCGGCCGGCGATCCGGGCCTCGTGTCGGCTCGCCGCCTTAGCAACGCCGAGTACAACTACACCATCCGCGACCTCACCGGGCAGGACATGCAGGTCACCCGCGAGTTTCCCGTCGACCCCGCCAATCCGGCCGGCTTCGATAACTCCGGCGAATCGCTCACCATGTCGCCGGCCTTGCTCAACAAATATCTGCAGGCCGCCCGCGAAGTGGCCAATCACATGGTGCTCACGCCCACCAAGCTCGACTTTGCGCCTTACCCGATGTTGGTCGAAACCGATCGCGAGAAATTCGCCGTTCAGCGCCTCATCCAGTTCTATTCATCCCAACCGACCCAGTATGCCGATTATTTCGCCGCCGCCTGGCACTTCGAGCATCGCGCGGACTTGCGCCAGCCCACCGCCACCCTCGCCAGCCTCGCCGCCGAAGCCAAGCTCAGCCCCAAGTATCTGCAGATGGTTTACCAGGCACTCAAGACACCCGAGACACTAGGGCCGATGGCCAAGCTCCAGCAAATGTGGCAGTCCGCGACAGCTGAGGAACTAGTCGCAAAGACGGCCGAAATGCAGGCCTTTGTCTCGAGGATCCGGTTGCGCACGTCGAGGCAGTTTGCCGCGCCGGTGGTGAAGGGCTTACCGCCTGGCTCCCAGCCGCTCGTCAACTGGAAGCTCAAAGAGTATGCGGAGCACCGGCGCGAAAGCGATCCGGCCGCGCTGCACAACGAGAGTGACCCGCCGCGCGTCGCCCCCACCATTCCGCGCTACCCGGGCCTGCATCAGGAAGGCGCGCCGCGCTGGGCCGCGCTGATGGCCAAGGCGCGCGTCGACGACATGGACCTGGTAGTTCCCACCGCCCAACGCCAAGCCTACGAAGCCGCATTCTCGCGCTTCGCCCGGGTCTTCCCCGATGTCTTCTACGTCACGGAACGCGGCCGTTACTTCCCCGATGATTCGCAGGACAAGGGCCGCTTGCTCAGCGCCGGTTACCACAGCGTCGTCGGCTTCTGGCGCGATGACACGCCGCTGATGGAGTTGATCCTGGACGAGAAGGCCAAGAAAGAACTCGACCGCTTGTGGAACGAGTTCGACTACATGGCGCAAGCCACCGAACGCACCTGGACCCAATTCTGGTTCAACCAGGCTGGCGCCGTCGATGGCAAGGGCGCCGAGGCCGCGGCCGAACGACCAGTCGGCATCGCCATCACCGATCCCCCGGCGATCATGGGCATGCGCGATAAGTTCCTTTTGAAAGCCGCCGCCGACCCGAAGAACGACCCCCTCGCACCCACGGCGATCAATCATCACTTCGCCCGCATCGATAGCATCCTGCGCGGGCTTGAGAAACAACGCCAGGACGCGCAGCCCTTGCACTTACAGTCACTCGTGCAGTTCGCCAGCCGCGCCTATCGCCGTCCTCTCACTAAGCCGGAAAGCGACGACTTACTCGGTTACTATCGCGAGTTACGCACCGCGAAAGAACTGAGCCACCATGACGCGGTGCGCGAAACAGTGGTGAGTGTGCTGATGGCCCCGGACTTCCTCTACCGCCTGGACTTACAAGATTCCGGACTTACGTCAAGCCGTCCGGCGAAGGCTGCGGGAAGGGTCGTCGGTCGGCCGCTCTCCAGCCTCGACCTCGCCAGCCGCCTCAGTTATTTTCTCTGGAGCAGTAACCCGGACGACGAGTTACTCAAGCGCGCCGCCGCCGGCGACTTACAACGCCCTGAAGTATTACTCGCCCAAACGCGCCGGATGCTCATGGATCCGCGGGTCCGCGGCATGGCCACCGAATTCACCGGCAATTGGCTGACTTTCCGTAATTTCGAGAAGAGTAACTCGGTGGACCGCGCACGCTTCCCCACGTTCAACAACGAATTACGCGAAGCGATGTTTCAAGAGCCCATCCGGCTGATTGAAGACGCCCTGCAAAACAACCGCTCCGTGCTTGACCTCATCTATGGTAATTCCACGTTTGTGAATCCTTCCCTGGCCAAGCACTATGGCATGCCCGAAGTGAAAAGCTGGACCCGGGTCGATGACGCCAACCGCTATGGCCGCGGCGGCTTGCTACCGATGGCCGTGTTCCTAACCTTGAACTCGCCAGGCCTCCGCACCAGTCCCGTCAAGCGCGGCAACTGGGTGGTGCAGCGCGTCCTCGGCGAAATCGTTCCGCCTCCACCGCCCGTGGTGCCCGAGTTGCCCCACGACGAAGCGACCTCCGAATTGGCCGTGCGCGACATGCTGGCCAAGCATCGCGAAAACGCACTCTGTTCGGCCTGCCACGCAAAGATCGATTCCTTCGGGCTGGCCTTTGAAGGCTACGGCCCGGTCGGCAACGCCCGCACCAAGGATTTGGCCGGCCGCGTGGTCGACACGTTGGTGAACTACCCCGGCGGCAGCACCGGCACCGCCGTGGCCGGCTTGCAAAGCTTCATCCGCGAGCACCGCGAGAAAGAATATCTGACGAACTTCAGTCGCAAAATGTTGGCTTACGCGTTGAACCGTTCGCTGCAACTATCGGACGAAATCACCGTGGAGCAGATGGTGGCCCAGGCCCCGGCCAAAGGCTACCGTATCCAGTCGTTCGTCGAAGCCATCGTCACCAGCCCACAGTTCCTCAACCGGCGCCTGGCCGAAAAGCAACCCGTTTCCCAATTACAACCGTTACAACCAACGAAGGTACAATCAACGAAGGCGAAATTATGAAGAAACTCTCATTCCCTCTCTCGCGCCGCGCGGTTCTACGGGGCGCCGGCTGTTCGATGGCTCTGCCGTGGCTCGAATCCTTGCACGCCTTGGCGGACACTCCGCCCCCTTCGGCCTTCCCCAAGCGCTTTGGCGTCGTCTTCCTGGGCAACGGCATCCATGAGGACCATTGGAGCGCGGAGGGCGAAGGCGCCGCCATGAAGCTCAGCAAGACGTTGGCACCGCTTGAGCCGGTGAAAGAGAAGCTCAACGTCATCGATGGCCTGTTCGTAAAGGCGCTTACGGGCCAAGGCATCCACCCCGGGCAGACGGGCAGTTTGCTGTCGGGCGCGAAGATCGCCAAAGGTGCCGTCATCCACTCCGGCATCAGCGTCGACCAGATGATCGCTAACCACATCGGGCAGGACACGCCGCAATCGAGCATCGTGCTCGCCTGCGACCAGCCAATGACCGGCTATCACGAAACCAACTTCTCGATGGCCTATAGCTCGCACATCTCCTGGCAGAGTCCCGATTCGCCGGTGCCCGTAGAAGTGTACCCGTCGCTCGCCTGGGACAACCTCTTCGACAACCGCGGCAGCCTGCTGAATATCAGCGTGCTCGACCGCGTCAAGAGCCGCGCGCAGGATCTCACGCGCAGGATCAGTGCCACCGACAAGAGCAAGCTTGACGAGTTCCTCACCAGCGTCCGCGAGGTGGAGAAGCGCGTCGAGACCATGCGCAAATCGAAAGGGAATGCCGACGACCGGGCCAAAGGCAAAAACACCGTCGCCTTCACCATGGACCGTCCCGCCAACGGCCTGCCCGAGGACCTGCGCGACCACGCCCGTCTCATGTGCGACATCATCGCCATCGCCTTCCAGACCGACAAGACCCGCGTCGCCTCCCTCATCATCTCCCGCGACCTGTCCGCCATGTACTATCCCTTCCTCGAAGTAAAAGACGGTCACCACGCCGCCTCGCACAACAACAACTCCGACGGCTATGAACGCATCGCGCGCTTCCACGTCGAGCAATATGCTTACCTGGCTTCAAAGCTCAACAGCATGAAAGAGGGCACCGGCACCGTGCTCGACAACAGTTGCCTCATGTTCCTCTCGAACCTGTGGATCGGCCGCAAGCACGATAACTTCCGCCTGCCCTTGCTCCTCACCGGCGGTTTGGGCGGTTCGCTCCAAACCGGGCGCGTGTTGAATTACCTGAAGGATGGCGTCGAAAACCGGAAGATGTGCAGCTTATATCTTTCGCTGCTGGATCGCTTTGGCGTCAAAGCCGAAGAGTTCGGCGACTCGCGCACACGCCTCGAACGCATCTAGCCACCCGCGCGGCGGCCGAGGCGGAATGCAGTGGCTCTCACACCCGCGCAATCCACCCCTCAGCACTAAATTCGCTCGTCGACAGCCTCACCCGCACGGGATGGCGCCCCACCGCTAACTCCCCCGGAAGCTTCGCATTCACCTGCCATTCGCCGTTCCCCAAATCAATCAGCGTCTCGATCTCCAGTTCAAGGTCCCCGCACACCACCAAGACTTGGCGCCCCGTCAAGCCCAATACGGGCGTCCGAAAGTATCCAGAGAGATGCTCCATCGGATAGCCATGAAAGGTTTTCCCGCCATCCGCGCTATTCGCCAAGTGGTACAGCACAGGCGCATCATCCCCCGTCACCTCCGCCGCCTCAAACGTAAGCATTGGCAAAGATTCCTGGCTCACTAACCGAAACTCCACCCAGTTACTAAACGCACTCTCCAGGGTCCGCAGCCGCACCTGATGCGTCCCAACCGGCAACCCCGGCGGCAACCGGAAATTCGCCTGCCATTCCCCTTCCCCGCGCGCCGCCACAATCAGCGTCGGCACTCCCAACCCCAGGATCTCCACCCGTAAAGATTGCCGCGTCACTGGCCCCTCGTGCCAGAAGTAAGCACAAACATACTCATCCTTATTCAAGTGAAACACCGGTTGATTCGTCCGATTATTCACCGCCGCCACCAACCGCGGCGCCGGCGCGGTGCCTTCGCCATCCTCCCACTTACGCGAACAAACCACTCCCGCGCGTCCACCCTCCCGATAGAGTAACTCCACCCGCGCAAAACCCGCCGCCCGGCATAGGGCCAACAAACAATTCGTCGTCGGCCCAAACCAATTATCGATCTGGCCGCCTAACTCATCGATCTCGTAAAAATCGAGCGCACATCGATCGCTCATCTCCGTGGCCCCGTCCGTTACGAAGGACTCGACATACGCCGTCTCCCGCGTCACCGCGCAAATCCGCTCCAGCCCCAACAGCGGATGCCGCAGATGATCAACACGCCCAAAAACAGCGAGATGTCAAAGCGCCCCACGCTCTCCGGACTCACCTCTTCCAGATCCGAAATGCGATAATCCACCCGCGAGCCCCAGGCGCGTTTCGCCACCAGGAGTTCCTCGAACCGCACGCAATCCACCGCCACCACCTCCGCCCCGCGCCGTTCCATTTCAAAACTGTTCCAGCCCGAAGCCGCCCCGAAATCCAGCACCCGCTTTCCCGTCAAGTCACCCGGCACGCCAAGGTTCACCAGCCGCTCCCGCAACGCGTCCGGCTGCACGAACCCAGGAATCACCTGGCCATCGGGCAATTCCAGCGCATGATACGCCACCCCCCGATCCACCCGCGCCACCCACTTCTGGAGATGTCTCTTAAAATCCTCGTCCAACGCAAAATCCATAGCCCTACTGTATTCTTCCAGCCCTCGGTGCAACCGGGGGGTCTCCGGCCACGAAGCTGGTCACGAACCTTAACCCATAAGAATGAATCGCTTAACCGCATCTCCGCCCGCTCGCCGAAAGCGCCCGCCAGCCAGTGACAAGAAATTTCTCCTAATAAAATCAATTACTTACGTGCCACGAGTTTTGTCCCACTTGCTATCCTGGATATAGGGGCCCCTCACCCGCACCCCCCATCGCCGTCGGCACCCAAAAGTTAACTCCCATGGAATCAATTACTCCCGGGTTCGTTTCGTACTCTTCGCCTTGGGTTGGTGCTCTAAAACCCCGAACACCGCACACGGTGCCGGACCACCACTGCTCCGCGCCGGGCAGCGGTTTACCTCGCTTGGTCATTGGCGTCGAGCGACTGGATGAGGGTGACGGCGTCATCATTGGTGACATCGAGCAGTAAGCCGGCCGTGCCGTGAAAAAAAATTCGTGCCGCCGCGGGTGATCACGTTCACCACGCCGCCGCCGGCGCGGCCGCACTCGGAGTCATAATTGAAGGTCTGCGCAGCCACCCCGACTCCGGCATCGGGATTGCGGAGCTGAAAGGTTTGGCCGGCGATGGAGATGTCGTTATTCTCGGTACCGTCGAGCAGGAAGTTGTTTGAGCGTCCGCGCGCGCCCTTGACGACAAAGGTCGCCGTGCCGAACCCGCCGCGGTTGCTGCTAACGCCGGGGACGGTGAGCGCCAAGGCGACCGGATTGCGCCCGGAAACAGGAATCTGGGTGATTTTTGCGTTTGGCTCAAATTGGCGCCGCGTTGGGGCGCCTCTACCTGCTGGGCCTGGGCTTCGGCGGTGACGTCGATGGTCTGCGTCTGGTCACCCCACCTGGAGCTTGATGGTAGACCCGCCCCTGCACCCGGCGCCTAAGGAGGATAAGATTTCCTAAGGGCCGAATCTGACGCCGGGAGCGAGCGGCATGGTCGTTATGAACAGGAGACGGAATTGCGAATCGCGGTGGGTGCTATTTTTACGGAATGCAATCATCTGGTGGGCACGATGATGGATATCTCTTGCTTCGAACGGACGGAGTTGCGAAGGGGGGAGGAGGTACTGGCGGCGAGTGAGGGGGTGCTCGGGGGAGGGTTGGCGAATTTGCGGGAACGGGGGGCTGAAATCGTGCCGCTGCTGTTTGCGAGCGCCGTGCCGGGCGGGCCACTGGCGTTGGACTGCTATCTGACATTGAAGGAGGAACTATTGGAAAGGCTGCGGGCGGCGCTGCCGGTGGATGGGGTTTTCGTGCCGTTGCATGGCGGGGCGGCGGTGGAAGAGATTGGCGATTTAGATGGGGATCTGCTGGCGGCGATTCGGGGAGTCGTGGGGGAGACGGTGCCCGTGGTGGCTACTTTGGACTGCCATGCGCATGTAACCCCTTCGATGGTGCAGAGCGCCGACGCGCTGCTGGCTTGGGAGACTTACCCGCATCGCGACACCTTCGCAACCGGCGTGCGGGGGACGAAGATGTTGCTGGATATCGTCGAGGGACGGGTGCGGCCGCGGATGGCGATGGCGAAAGTTCCAGTGATCGTCGGCGGGTTTATGGGCAGCACGGATGACGGGCCGTTTGCCGAGTTCATGCAGGCTGCCAAAGCGATGGAGGGGCGGGATGGGGTGATTTCGACGAGTGCGTTTTTGGTGCAGCCGCACTTGGATTTGCCGGGGATGGGCGGGGGTGGGTTGGTGATTACGGACGGCGATATGGAGTTCGCGGTACGGCGGGCTACCGAGTTGGCGTGGATGTATTGGGAGCGGCGGTTTGCGTTGGAGCCGCCGGTGTATGCGCCCGCGGAGGCGATTGCGCTGGGCTTGACGGCGAAGGGCGGGCCGGTGCTCTTGCTGGAGGCATCGGACTGTGCCGGCGGTGGGGCGGCCGGGGATAGCGTCCATGCGTTGCGGAGTTTGTTGGCCACAGGGTTGGCGGAACGCTCGGTGGCGCCGGTGGTGGATGCGGAAGCGGCGGAGGTTTGTCACCGGCATTCCGTTGGAGATCTGATTACGGTCACCTTGGGACATAAGATTGACCCGCGGTGGGGGGCACCGCTCGAGGTGACCGGGCGAATCTGCGGACTGAGCGATGGGCGGTTTGTGTATTCGGGGGGAATCTGGGGCGGACAGGTGGCGGAAATGGGGCCGTCGGCGTGGATCCGGGTGGGCGGCACGGTAGATGTCCTGGTGATGACCCACGCAACCTACGACTGGGCGGACGAGCAGTTCCGGTCGATGGGGATGGACACGACGGGGGCAAAGTTTGTGGTGGTGAAGAATCCGATGAACTATCGGGTGGGCTATGCCGGGAAGTTTACGCGAGCGATTCTATTGGATACGCCGGGGCCGACGGTGGCTTCGTTGAAAAAAGTCCCGTTCCGTTCGTTGCAGCGGCCTTACTTCCCGGTGGACACGGAGATTCCGGGGCTGCAACCAACAGTTCTGCGGGGACGGTAGTGCGGTGGGCGATTGCGCTACGTGAGGAGGTGTCTTTGGCTGGGATCCAAGCCGACAGTCGCCGCGGCGCTTCAGCCGACCGGGGCGTTGCATGAACGGCGAGAGAGTTGGTGCGGCTCCAGTGTAACGGCCGCATCCCGGCAAAATCTGGTGGGCGGACTGGAAAGAGGTGTCAACCGCTGACGATACGGATCCTCAGACGATGGCTGAGATTCACGAGGTGAAAATTGCCCGCGCCGGTGAGGTTTACAAAAACATGGCCGCCATCAGATGGCCCGGGGCTGCAAGGCGTCAAGAACGGAAAATTGTTCAGCGGCCGTCCGGCGACCCACGATGTAATTCTGGACCTGGTGAACCAGGGCCAGGAATCGGTGCCGGCGCTGGTGGAAGTTTCAGCGCCTCCGGGTTGTCGGCGGGATGATTCCGAGGGTGCGACACATCGGAATTTCTTTGGGCGGCAGGAGTTGGAGGTTGAGGCTTCCCGGCACGGTGGCAGGTTGAGGAACAAGGACGAGGTCTCGATGGGACGAGCCACCGGTTGGTAGATAATCCTTCCCGGGCGTCGAATTGCGCATCGGTACCGGTATGGATAGCGGCATACAGGTAGTTTGGTTTAAGCGCGACCTGCGCATCCACGACCACGCACCGCTGGCCGCCGCGGCGGCGCGCGGGCCGGTGCTGCCGTTGTATCTGGTGGAACCGTCGTTGCTCGCAGCCCCGGACTTTCACTCCGCGCACTGGACTTTTCTGCGCTCCTCCCTCGCCGAACTGAGCGAAGCATTAGCCCGGCGCGGCCAACCGCTCGTAATCCGAGTGGGCGAAGCGCCCGAAGTGTTCGAGACGCTACGCCGCCAGTTTGCGTTCACCAAAATTTGGGCCCACGAGGAGACCGGCAACGGCCTCACCTACGCGCGGGACCGGGCGGTGCGGCGCTGGGCACGGGCCAGCGGCGTAGCGATGGAGGAGATGCCCGCCAATGGCGTGGTGCGGCGTTTAGCGAGTCGCAACGGCTGGGCGCGGCAGTGGGAGGAACGGATGGCGCGCCCGTTAACGCCGGCGCCGGGCCGGTTGGCACCCGTGGACGTTGCGCCGGGTGGGCTGCCCACGCATTCCGAGCTTGGCCTGAACTGCGATGGCCGGCGATTGGCGCAACCGGGTGGCGAGCCGGCCGCGCTCGCGACGCTCGATTCGTTTCTCACCGAACGCGGCGCCAACTACCATCGGGACCTGTCGTCACCGCTCACGGCCTTCGATGGCTGCTCCCGGCTCAGTCCGCATTTGGCTTGGGGCACGCTCAGCACCCGTCAGGTGGTGCAGCGTCTGCGGGCGCGTCTGCTCACCGCGGAAGGCGATTGGAAGCGGGCTCTGCGCGCCTTCGACGGCCGACTCCATTGGCGCTGCCACTTCATGCAGAAGCTGGAAGACGAGCCGGAAATCGAGTTCCGCAATTTCATGCGCGCCTACGATGGCATGCGGGAAAACGATTTCCGCCCGGACCATTTTGCGGCCTGGCAGAACGGGCTCACCGGTTATCCGCTGGTGGACGCCTGCATGCGCTGCTTAGAAGAAACCGGCTGGATCAACTTTCGCATGCGTGCCATGCTGATGTCGTTTGCGGCCTATCACCTGTGGCTTCATTGGCGCCAGCCGGCCCTGCACCTCGCCCGCTTGTTCGTCGACTATGAGCCGGGCATTCATTACTCGCAGGCGCAGATGCAATCCGGAACCACCGGCATCAACACGCTGCGCATCTACAGCCCTACCAAACAGGTGCTGGATCAAGATCCGCGCGGGGTCTTCATTCGCCGTTGGATTCCGGAACTGCGGGATGTGCCCGATGCCGGCATCGCGATGCCTTGGCGCTATCCGGCCCTTCTCGACGGCTACCCCCTGCCGATCGTCGATCATGCGACGGCCGTCCGGCAGGCCCGCGCCCGCATGACTCCCTATCGGCGGCGGCCGGTGGCGCAGGACGAGGCCGATGGCGTGCAGGAGAAGCACGGCAGCCGTAAGAGCGGGCTGCGTTCGGCGGCGCGGCGGAAATCCGTGCCACGGCCCGTGGAAGGCCAGGGAAATCTGTTTGGTTGACGCCGCCGTGCGCCGAGTTTTGGCCCCGGCACCTCCTTGGCTAAAGTGTTTGGTTAGCCAAACGCGGTTTTTAAAATAGGGGAAACTTTCCCGCTCCAAAATACGATTGTTGGTGTCGGGCGCACTAGGTGGTTCAGCGTGCAGGAGAGAGCGAGGTTTGCGCAAAGGGGGAGCAATCGGGGCAGCCCCCGGCATCCTACGGGTTGATTTTGAGGCGCTGGTTTGTTTTTGGGTTGCGGATGCGCCTGGTTTGGCCAGTGGGAAATTTGACTTCGATTTCGTCGACGCTGCTGGCAGGGCCGAGACCGAAGTGGACTAACGGAGATGAGGAGCTGGCGTAGCCCACAGCCTGGGTGGATTGGTTGTGCTGGTTGCCGATGCGGACCTCGGCACCCAGGCCGGTTTCGATGATAAGCCAGTGGTTTTGCTGGGCCCGGTCGTTGAGCCAGATGGTGGGGGGGGCGCCGAGGCTGGTGGTGACGAGGTCGATGGCGCCGTCGTTGTTGAAGTCCGCGAAGGCGGCGCCGCGATGTTGGGCGGGGCTGCCGATGGGTTCCGGGCGAAAGGTGTTGGCGCCGGTGTTCCAGAGGAAGAGGTTCGGTTGTTTGGATTTGCGGCCGGAGAATTGTTCGGTGTTGTCGTTGACGTCGCCATTGGCGGTGAAGATGTCTTTGCGGCCGTCGTTGTCGAAATCGTAGATGCCGGTGGACCAGCCGGAGTATTGCAATGTGGCGGCGCCGACTTTGGCGGCGTAGGTGATGTCGCGGAAGAGGCCTTTCCGTTGGCCTAGAAAGAGGGGGAAGGTTTCGTTAGCGAGAGCGGTGATGAAGATGTCGGGGAGGCCGTCGTCATTGAGGTCACGGAAGTCGGCACCCATGCTCGATAGGGCGCGGCCATCGTCGTTCAGGCCGATGCCGGATTGCATGCCGCGCTCGGCGAAGGTGCCGTCGTGATTGTTGCGGAACAGAAAATTGGGAATGGCGTCGTTGGTGATTAAAACGTCGAGCCAGCCGTCGCGGTCGTAGTCGGCAAAGGCGAGCGCCATCCCTTTGCCGATTTGGCCGGCAATGCCGGATGATTTGCTGACATCGGTGAATTTGTTGTTGCCGTCGTTTCGGAAGAGGGAATTCGGGAGGCCCTCATAATGCTTGGGGTGGCAGTAGGTGCGGTAACCGGCCTGGCGGTCGCCACAGTAGGGCTCCGTGGCGGGATTCCACTGGACGTAGTTGACGATGAAGAGATCGAGGTCGCCGTCATGGTCGTAGTCAAACCAGCCGGATGAGATGGACCAGCCAGTAGACGGAAACTCGATGGCCTGGAATTTGCCGTGGCCGAGGTTGCGGTAAAGGCGGTTGTGGTTGACGGCGGTAAGGAAGATATCGGGAAGGCCGTCGTTGTCAAAATCAGCGGCCGATGCGCCCATCGAGTAGACCCCGGCGATTTCGAGGCCGGACTTGGCGGTGACGTCTCGCCACCGGTTTTGGCCGAGGTTTTTGTAGAGGCGATTGGCGTGGGCGGCGTTGGTAAAGAAAAGATCCGGAAGGCCGTCCTGGTCGAAATCGAGCACGGCGACGCCGCCTGGCATGGTTTCGATGAGGTGTTTTTCGGGAGTTGCGGCGTGGAAGAGGGTGTCGGGGATGGGGGCGGCGTAGGCGAGGAGGAGAAAAATGAAGAGCCGCATACAGTTCAGTTTAGATCACCCATCTGAACCTCCACCTGCGCGGCAGATTTGCCAGGAGTTACTTTAAGGTCGCCCCGTGGCCTGGCGGGCGTGTTCCGCGCCCAGCCTTTCGTTTCCCAACCGGTAGTAGGCCCGGCTTAACAGTCCATGAGCCTCGGCATGGTGCGGATCCAGCCCAACCGCCCCGGCCAGTGCATCGACCGCTTCCTCCCAACGTTGCTCCTGGCTCAGCACGCGGCCCAGCTGATAGTGGTAGACGGCAATAGACTGGTAGCTCTGCGGAGCTCCCTGCAAAAGCTTCAGCACTTCTTGCTTTCGTCCTTGCCGATTCAGATAGGCGGCTAGCGCAAGCAGCGGATCGGGCTCGCTTACCTTCCCTGCCAGGCTCAACTTTTGCTCCATCGCCTGTCGTAACACCCGTTCCGCCGCGGGCCGTCCCAATGCGTCGAGACATTGCCCGCGAGCGGTATTCAACTTCCACTCCGCGGTTGCCTGGGCGGCGGCTCGGTCAATCGCCGCTAAAGATTCCTCGTAGCGATCATTCGCATAAAGCGCCCGGGCCCAGTAATAACAGGCATCCGGCTCGCGCGAATCCAACGAGCATGCCTTCTCAAACGGCCCAACCGCACGGCGATAATCGCCCATCGCCGCGTAAACAATCCCCGAAAGCTTCAAACAATGGGCCCCGTCAAGTCTCATCCCATCCAGCCGCCGGCGTGCCTCGGCCATCTCACCGCGCTGAAAGAGCGCAGCTTCGGCCTCGCAAGGGCCCTGCGCCAGATACATCGCCATCGCCAGCATCGCAACCATTCACCTTATCGATATCACACGCTCCACCCGTTAGAATCCCAGCGATGCAATTTCCTCAGCCGTTACCTTAAAATCGGCCCTTAGCGACTGCGCGGGAGCGGAGCGCCAGGGGGATCGCATCACGCCAAAAGGCCCCACCCGAAGGTGAGGCCCTTGGCAAACGATCACGACAGGACTAGTTGCCCGAAACGGTCAGCACCAGGTTGGCGACGTTGGAGGCACCGTTCACCGTGGTGACGATTACCGGGAAGGTGGCCACCGGCATGATGCCGAGGCCCACGTTGCGCGGAATCTGCACCACGATTGCCGTGGGAGAAACCGACCGGATCGGTGCGTCCGCGCCGCCGACGCGGACACTGGTGCCGACCAGCGACAGCACCGGCGTGCCGCCATTGGCGGTGCCGGCGGCCGAGGGGGCCAAGTTCGAGCCCACGATGCGGATGAGGCCGTCCGAACGCACCGTGCCACCGCCGACCACAGCTTCGACGCGGTCAATGCCCGGCAAGGTGGTGAAGGCGCCGGCCAATTGCGCGCGAACCGCGCCGCCCGGGTGCACCGCGCTATGCAGGTTAAGGTAGTGGCCGCTGGGGTTCTGTAAGGCCGCCGCGATCACGGCGGCGTTCGTGTTGAGCGCCGTGCGGTAGATGTTGCCGAAGCCCGTAGCGGCGGTGAGAGAATCTGCCGTGCCGCCGAGGTTCGAGTTGATCACCACCGGGCCGTTCTGCCCGGCCACGCCCGTGTGGACATGGAGACCGGTAAAGGTAACGGTCTCGGGGAAACGAAAGTTGACCGAGAACGTCGCCAAGCCCGCCAACGGCACGCCGTCGGCGCCACGCAGGGCACGCAGAGTGAAGTTTGCCGTGCTGGTCGCGTTCAAATCAACCGGCGGCACTTCGTTCGCCGGCGACTGGTTCACGCCGAAATTCGCCGCGTCCACGGCTAGGGTTTGGCCGCGAATCGCGCCACCCGGATTTAGGCTGGTGTGCAGGTTGACATAAAAGCCGGCCGGACTCGACTCAAGGCCCGCCAAGGCCGCGACCGTCGCCGCATTCGGGCCGTTGATGCGGTTCACAAACCGAAGCGTGCCCGTGCCATTGCTGGCTACATCCACCGGGCCGGCCAGGGTCGAGTTGATCGTCACCGGACCATTCACACCGGCGGCGCCAGTGTGGATATGCAAACCCGTGAACTGCGTGCCGGCCGGAAAGCCCGTATAGGCTACGTCGAAGGTGACCTCGGACGAGACCACCGCGCCCGTCGTATCACGGCCCGTAAGAGCCGTGACGGCCGCAAAGCCGCTCGCCGCCAAGCCCACAATCGGGGGTACTTCGTTGGCCGGCGAAAGCTGGGTCATCACCGTGGTGGCTGTCGTCGCCAACACTTGGCCGCGGATCGCGCCGCCCGGGTCCGCTGCGGTGTGGAAGTTGACATAGAAATTGTTAGGGTTGGCAATCATGTCATTGATCGCCGAAATGGCGGCTTCCGAATTGAGCCGCATGGACTGCCGGACCATACCCGCTTTTCCGGTGGCATCTGCCGGTTCGCTGGACCCAACGCCTGAGTTCAGCACTACGGGGCCGTTCTGGCCGCGAATGCCACGGTGGACATGGAGGCCGGTGATGGTGATGGGGCCAGGGAAGTTATAGTCGACGTTGAAGTCCACATAGGCTTCCGTAATGACGCCACTCGCGTTACGCGTCGCGTGGACCCACACGGTGGCCGAACCGGTCGCGACCAAGTCCAGCGGCGGCACTTCGTTAGCCGTCGAAAGGTTGGCACGGAAGGGAATTGATTGCAGCGTTTGGGCCATGGCTCCGCCGCTGATGAATAGACAAGTGGTCGCAAGGACGACCATTCTCGTAAATGGTGAAATTTTCAAGGCGCTCTCCTGAATACACTGATTCCTAAGATAGGACTACGTAGAAAGATGATTATCAGATGAGTGGTTGCAGCGCAAGGGCCAAAAAATCCGGTTAA
>Ga0105049_10000855_pt1 | contig 34666 bp, 22 predicted proteins | sample MAT06_FD_78087 | JGI IMG/M metagenome (GOLD analysis project Ga0105049, IMG submission 78087) | Freshwater microbial communities from Lake Fryxell liftoff mats and glacier meltwater in Antarctica - MAT-06 | ecosystem: Environmental > Aquatic > Freshwater > Ice > Liftoff microbial mat | place...
TCCGGTTCCGGACTCACCGCACACTGGCGTAAGCAATTCGCACTCCCCGAACACGGCCCGATCGGACTCGAAGAATCGGCCTTCACCATGGACTATCAAGGCGTACGCTTCGTCAGTCTGAATTCGAACGAACGAATCGCCGAACAGATCCCGTGGATGGAAAAGGTACTTTCCAACAACCCCAATCGCTGGACGATTCTCACGTTCCACCACCCGATTTATTCGACCGCAAAGGGACGCGATAACAAAGTGCTACGCGAGAAATGGCGTCCGGTTTTCGAAAGGTACCCGATCGACCTGATCCTGCAGGGGCACGACCACACCTACGGTCGCAGCGGCCTGATGCATGAAGACAATCTGCTGACGGGTGCGAATGCGCATCCCGGTACAGGGACGGTGTATGTCGTCTCAGTCAGCGGGCCGAAGATGTATTCCGTCGAGTCGCGAGAATGGATGGTTTCCAAAGCCCAGAACATCCAGCTTTATCAGCTGATTCACGTCAACGGGGACCGGCTCCACTACGAGGCGCGAACGGCAACCGGCGAATTGTACGACGAGTTCGAGTTACGAAAACGCAGCGACGGAAACGACTTGATCGAGCGAGCGAGTTTGCAAGCCGAACGCACAAACACAGAACCACCCAGCCAATCCGGCCGCAACATCACATACGCCCTCGGCGGCATGGCATTGCTCGGCATCGGCTACGGATTCGTCCGAAAAGCATGGCGACGAGTCGTTCGGTGAACGCCAAATCGAAACAGCATGGGTTAAATCCATCTCACAGTTTTATCGAAAATGACCACCGAAACTTTGGTTCTGGCGAGATTTCATTCGGTCAAAATCGGACGTAAGTCGTTGCTGGATTAGGTTGGTTCCGAAATTCGGGAATGAGTCCAGGGATGGGTGGGTGGGTAGTGGCTGGAGTCAATCACCTGCCGCGAACGGAACCGTGCCTCGCGGCGAATTCATACACTGTCCGCTTACTTCCATCGGCCCCGTTCATAACGGAAACCCGAACTATGTCGACTCTGAAAAAAGTGTACATCGAGACCGTCGGTTGCCAGATGAACGTGCTCGATAGCGAACTCGTCATCGGGGCACTTCGCAAACAAGGTTACGACCTCACTCACACCGCCTCCGAAGCCGATGTCATCCTGTTCAACACCTGTTCGGTTCGCGAACATGCCGAGGAAAAGACGTACTCCTCGCTCGGTCGCGTCATACCGTACAAGAAGTGGAATCCGGACCTCGTCGTCGGCGTAATCGGCTGCATGGCGCAGAAGGATCAGCATCAGATTCGCGATCGCGCGCCGTACGTCGATATGATCGTCGGCACGGGGCAACTCGCGAAAATCCCCGCACTCGTCGAGGAAGTGAAGCGGACGCGACAACCGCAGTTCGCACTCAGCCTCGGGCGCACGGATGGCGGTCGCGATGTCGTCGAATCGAGCTTCGAGAGTTACGACCCCACACGCGATCCGACGATGCGGGCAACGCCGTTCCAGGCGTTCGTTCGCATCCAGATCGGCTGCGATAAATTTTGCACCTACTGCGTCGTGCCGAGTACGCGCGGCCCGGAACAAAGCCGCCACCCCGATCACTTACTTGCCGAGGTACGTTTACTCGTCGATCAAGGTTGCAAAGAAGTGACGCTGATCGGCCAAACGGTCAATAGCTACTTTTACGATCACGGCGACGGTCGACGCACGCGGCTCAGCGATTTACTGAGCAAAATGCACGACACGGTGGGCCTCGAACGCATCAAGTTCGTCACGAATTATCCGCGCGACATGACCGACGATTTACTCGATGCGGTGCGCGAACTGCCGAAGGTGTGCAAGTATCTGCACGTGCCGGTTCAGTCGGGTTGCGATGACGTTTTGAAGCGGATGAAGCGGAATTACACTGCCGATTATTACCGCGACATGCTCGCGAGGTGCCGCGAGAAGGTGCCGGGAGTGGCGGTATCGTCGGACTTCATCGTCGGGTTCTGCGGCGAGACCGAGGAGAGTTTCCAGAAGACGATGGACCTCGTCCACGAGTCGAAGTTCAAGAACTCGTTCATCTTCAAGTACAGCGAACGTCCCGGCACCAAGGCTATGGATCGCTACCCGGACGACATCCCCGAAGACGTGAAAAAGCGCCGCAACAACGACCTGCTCTTCGTGCAAAACGCGAACTGCCTCGTCGATCATCGCGCGAAGATTGGCCAGACGCTCGAAGTCCTCGTCGAGGGCCTCAGCCGCCACGGCGAACGCTCGGATGGGCTGATTAAACAGTACACAGGCCGGGCGATGACCGACCACATCGTGGTGTTCGAAGGCACCGACCGGCTCATCGGACAAACGCTACAAGTCCACATCGACAACGCCAGCGGTTTCACGCTCTTCGGCACCGTGTTAACCACCGAAACGAGCGGCTCGACGGGCCAGCCAATTCCCATGCCCCGCGCCGCCACTTCCCGGATTGGATTGAAACTGGTGTGATTGTTAGTCCATGCCGGGGATGCGTAATTGCCGAGTGATTCGCACGTAAGAATCGGGCAACGTTAGCACAGGTTGTGCCGATTTCGTGGGCACGATCGCCAGCGTATTCGTGGGCGACATCTGGCTGGCGAGTAACAGCTTCGTGGCGGGATTCAATACCGCACGCGCCGCCAGCATGGCAAACTCTGGCGTGTTGCACTGTCTGCTGAGGTGAAGCGGAATGAGTGCCTGAAGCGGGTATCGGCGCGACTGCAAAATCTCACTCGTAAACATCGCCGCCTGTAAATTAGACAGGTGCCCGTGGCTACCGAGAACGCGTTCAATGAGATGTTTCGGCCGACCGCAGTTCTTTTCCATCAGCACATCGTGGTTGTATTCGACTGCGAGAACATCTACTTCCGCGAAAATCTCGTTCAAATACTTGGGCGCGTGCCCCAGATCCGATGCGTAACCGAGCGACCACCATTTACCCGTGGTGCCTTCGTAACCGTCGAAACGGAAGCCGAACGTTGGGTTGCTATCGTGCGGCACGCGGAACGGCAGACAGACGACATCCTCTCCGAGCGGTATTGGTACACCTTCTTCGAAGAAGCGGATCGTGCCACTCGCCCGCAATTTTTCGTAAACGCTACTCCACTCGGCGAGGTGCTCCGCGTGTAGCCGATGAACGTAAAACGGTACTTTCAGACGATGGATTTGTGCGAGTGACGCAGATTTGATGTGGTCTCCATGGGTATGCGTGAGCACGACCGCGTCGACGTTCGACCAATTCGCCCCGATCACTGCGAGTCGCTGACTGAGTTCGCGTGGCCCCAGGCCACAATCGATGAGTATACCGCCAGATGGCGTTTGCAGAAACGAGGCGTTCGCAGAACTACCGCTGGCTAACACCGTGAAGCGAGCGAACGAATCGGGAACGGGAGGCATACGGAACAACTTGAGTGAGTTTTCGCTTTTCGCTTGCAGTTCGCGTTGCGGTCATTTAGACTTTCTACTACAGAGTATAGAATCCGCTAACGCGAACCTGCCCCGCCTCACCAACTTCTCGGGAGTGACTCATGTTTGTCGTGCCTGGTTTTTCTGGGAAAGATACCTGCGATGGCGTCAGCCGTCGCGAACTCCTCCGCGTCGGCGGTCTTTCGTTTGCGGGGGTCTCGCTTGCCCAGGTGCTTGCGATGGAAGCCCAGGCGAACGTGCCTGCTGCAAAAGAAAGTGGTGGACGCGGTTTCGGTAAAGCGAAAAGCGTCATCCTCGTCTACCTGCAAGGCGGCCCCAGTCACCTCGACTTGTGGGATCCGAAAGAGAACGTCCCGGACAAAGTGCGTAGCGTTTTCAAAAGCGCGCCGACGAAGTTGACCGGTGTTCACCTCACGGAATTGATGCCGAAACTCTCGCAGCAACTCGACAAAACCTCGCTGATTCGCTCGATGAGTTACACGCCTAACGGCTTGTTCAACCACACCGCTGCCATTTATCAGATGCACACGGGCTACACGACGGACAAAGTCAGTGCGTCCGGGCAACTCGAACCGCCTAGCCCGAAGGATTTCCCCACGCTCGGCTCGAACATCATCAAGCTGCGGCCGACCGATGTGCCGATGTTGCCATTCGTGATGATGCCACGCCCACTGCAAGAATCCAACGTCGTCGGCAAAGGTGGAACCGCCGGTTTCCTTGGCAAAGCCTACGATCCTTACTTGCTGTACCCATCGGGCGATGACCTCGATATGGGCAAAATGGATCGCATCAAGGTCGACGACCTGAAACTCCGCGAAGACCTGACCGCTTCCCGCATGACGCGCCGCGCGACGCTCCGCGACACCGTCGCCAAGGGTATGCCGGACATTGAGAAATCGGTCAGCAAGTACGAACTCGATTCGTACTACGGCAAGGCGCTCGGCTTGATCGTTTCCGGCCGTGCCCGCGATGCATTCGACATTACGAAGGAAAAACCGGAACTGCGCGAGAAGTACGGCAAAAACACCTTCGGCCAATGTTGCCTGCTCGCACGGCGGCTCGTCGAGGCCGGAACGCGGTTCGTCGAAATCAACTGGCCGAAAGTAGCGAACAGCGACAACCACTCGTGGGACACGCACGCGGGGCTTTCAAATCGACTGAAAAATCAGGCGGCACCGATGCTCGACGCAGGCTTGTCCGCACTCATCGAAGATCTCGATCAGCGCGGAATGCTCGCCGATACGCTCGTCGTGGCGGTGGGAGAGTTCGGTCGAAGCCCACAACGTGGCGTGAGCACTTCGGGCAATCAAAACAACGACGACGGCCGCGACCACTGGCCATACTGTTACACCGCCGTCATCGCCGGCGGCGGTATCAAACGCGGTTACGTTCACGGGAAGTCCGACAACACCGCATCGGCCCCGCTCGATAGCCCCGTTCACCCGACTGAACTTCTAGCAACGATTTACCACAGTGTCGGCATTAAGCCGGACACAATCGTTTACAACCACCTCAATCAGCCTCGCGAACTCGTCAAGGGCGAAGTCGTGACCGGCCTGTTGAGCTAACGATTCTTCGAAGCACAAAAGCGTAGCGGTCGTGGTGACACGACCGCTACGCTTTTTGCGTTTCCGACTCCAGGTTGACACGATCATTTTTTCGATGGTACTCTGTCTGCGGATGACAACACACAAGAGTAGCCAAGTGTCGAACCGCTCCGACCGATACCAAGCGATCATTCGCGGAGAACGTGGCGTTGTTGGCTTCGTCGTACGCGTGGGCCTCTGTGTGCTGAGTGTGCCGTATCGGATCGGTGTCGGCATCCGAAACAGGTTATTTGACAACGGTCGTCGCAAGGTGCACCGGCTCTCGGTGCCGGTGATCAGTATTGGGAACATTACACTCGGTGGGACGGGGAAAACGCCGTGTGTCGAGTACGTTGCACGCTGGTGTGCGGACCAGGGCAAGCAGGTCACGATACTCAGCCGCGGGTATGGCAGCAAAAGTGGCCCGAACGACGAAGCAATGGTTCTCGAAGAAAACCTACCCGATGTACCGCATTTGCAAGGCATCGATCGCGTCGCGATCGGGAAGACAGCGATCGAAGAACTCGAAACCGGGTTGCTCGTTCTCGACGATGGTTTCCAGCACCGCAGGTTGCACCGCCACTGCGATATTGTGTTGATCGACGCGACGTGCCCCATCCAGACACTGAGAATCTTCCCGCGTGGCACACTCCGCGAACCGATCCACCAACTTCGTCGCGCATCCGCAATCGTAATCACACGCTGCGACGTGGCCGGTGCCGATACCGCACGCGAACAGCAGATTTGGTTGAGCGAACGATTCCCCGGCAAACCGATTGCACTCGCGGAACACGCCCCGACCGAACTGGTCGGTGCCGACGCAACAATGTCGTTAGATATACTTCGCAGCAAAGCAGTAGCTGCGTTCTGCGGAATCGGTAACCCCGATAGTTTTCGACGCACGCTCGAACAGCTCGGCGCGACTCCGATCGCGTTTCGGATCTTCCCCGATCATCATGCGTACACCCGCAACGATGTCGAAGAACTGGCAAAGTGGGCATGCGAGCAACCGGCTGGCACGCAGATCGTGACGACGCAAAAGGACTGGGTGAAACTCCGCATTGTCGACTTGAGCGGGAAGCCACTGTGGGCGTTAAAGATCGCGTTTCGAATCATCGAAGGCGAGGCGGAGTTGCACGAATTGCTGCAAACGGTTCTGGAGTCGTGCGATCTTTCCGAACCGCCGACGACGTTGAGCGATTAGCAAAATCGAGGCATAGATGCGGACGATTGCTCTATTTTTACCGAACTGGATCGGCGACGTGGTGATGGCCACGCCCGCCATACGGGCCGTTCGTGCGCGTTTCCCGAATGCGAAATTGCTCTCCGTTTGCAAGCCATACGTCGCCGATACACTCGGTGGCTCGCCGTGGTTCGACGACGTGATTCCCTTCGACAAACGCGGCCCGAACACCGCACGATTTTGGTCAGTCGTTTCGCGATTGCGACGTGAAACAACCGATGCCGCGATTTTGTTTCCGAACTCGTTTCACCCTGCACTGGTAGCGAAATTTGCAGGTTGTACCCACATCGTTGGCTTCGCACGGTACGGCCGCGACATACTTTTGACGGATCGTTTGTACGCGAAACGTAACCCCGATGGTCGACCGAAACCGATGCCGATCGTCGACGATTACAACCGTCTTGCCGAGACGCTGGGGACGGATACTCCCAGCCACAACCTCGAGTTATTCACGACACCCGAAGACGAACGACGAGCGAATGCGTTCATCCGCGAATCGGGCCTGTTGCAGTTCGACGAAATCATCGGCCTGAATCCGGGTGGCGCGTTCGGTGCGTCGAAACATTGGCCGACCGAGTCGTTCGCGCAAGTCGCACGCGATTTTGCGAAGGATCGTTCGCGTGGCGTCGTCGTACTTTGCGGGCCAAGTGAAAGAGAAGAAGCCCGCACAATTGCCGCGTTAGCGGGTTTGCCGAACGTCGTGCCGATGAGTGACATTGCATTATCAATCGGCGTGACGAAAGCGATTGTTCGCCGGTTGCGGTTGTTAATTGCGACCGATAGCGGGCCTCGACACTTCGCCGCCGCGTTCGGCGTTCCGGTTGTCACGCTGTTCGGTCCGACGCATATCGGCTGGACCGAAACGTATTACGCAAAGGCCGTTCATCTTCAGGAATCGGTGCCGTGCGGACCGTGCCAGCAGCGCGTCTGTCCGCTCAAGCACCACCGCTGCATGACAGAGCTTTCGCCGGAAAAGGTAGTACGCACTGCGCAGGCTCTCCTTGCACGCCACACACCGAACACCCACGAGCTTCGCCATGCTAGCTAACTTGATGCCGCCAATGGCGATCCTTTCAGAGCCGATCATCGTCGACCACAGCAAGTCGCAAACGGGCGGATTCCTCGTCGTTCACCCGCGTTACCGCGGCTGGCTGGCGCGTTGCGGATTCTCGACGCCAACCGCGATCCTCGAGTTACCCGGCGAGATCGTTTCCGGGCATCCGGACCGCCACGTGGTGCGCGTATCGATTCGCTCCGGGACGGGTTCGCGAACGGTCTATCTGAAGCGCGAACACCACACGGGCATCCGCATCCGGTGGAGGAACGCACGCGCCGGTTTCGGCTGGGCATCGCGGTCCGAACGTGAAGGGAAAACGCTGGAAAATTTGGAAAAATGCGGTTTAGCTGCGCCGCAATGGATCGCTTACGGTGCTGATGCAACGGGGCGTTCGTTCCTGCTCGTCGACGAACTCGCGGGTTCCGTCGAGTTGCGCGATATGCTCGCCTACAACGATTTACAGATTGCAGAACGCCGACAAATCGCCCAGCGTATGGGTCGTGCGATTGCGGAAATTCATGAAGCGGGGTTCACCACGCCGGACCTCTCGGCAAAACATGCGTTCGTTCGCATAGGTACGTTCGCGCCGACGATCATCGATTGGCCGTCATCGATTCCGCATATAAAAATCGAACCGTACGACCGCCTCAAATCGCTCGCGTTGTTATCCGCAACCGTCTCCGATGCACTCGCTTCGCCGCGAGATCGGTTGCGATTCCTGCATTCGTATCTTGGCGTTATCAGAGCCGCACGCGGCACGACACAGCTACTGCGCTTTTCGGTGTTCGCGAAAACGATTCTTGCGGAAGTTCGGGCGATACAACACCGCCCATCGGTGATCGACCAGCGTCAGCCGCGCCGCACGGGTAGCGAACAAAAACTAGTGTGGCTGGCTGGTGAAGAAGTGTGTGCGGTGCCACAAGTTGCCGCAATCTGGCCGAGGCCCGCAGTGTGTGGCCCGTTTTACCCGATGGCCCGTGAGGCGGTAAACGACGGCCAGCCGATCAAAATTTGCTTGCCAGATAGTCGTTCGTGTACGCTCGTACGATTTCGCAGCACGAACCCGCTTGTACGAATCGCAGCAAAAATCCACGGGCGAAGCGGGCGTTCCCCCGCGGCGAAGTGGGCGCGAATGTTGTTTTACCTCGAGCGATTCGGCGTCGAAGTGCCATCGCTTCTCGCGTTCGGACAACGAATGCCATCGGCATTGCGTTCGGAGTCGTTTCTGGTTTATGATCTCCCCGATACGGCACAAACGCTCGGTGAATGGTTGAATCGTTCCCAAACGACCGACCACGAACGGCGGCGGGTCGCATTCCAACTGGGGGCGCTCATTCGCACCATCCACGAAGCGAATTGCGAAGCCGGTGGCTCGCCGAATGCCTTCAAGGTGATTCAAACGGGCCGTGAACGTCGCCTGGTTGTCGACCCGATTGCGGGCGTGCGGCGTATCCGGAAGTGCGATGTTTCGCGTTGTGCGAACGATCTGGCAGCCATTATCCGCGCGATTTGCTCGCAAATGTCCAAGTCGGACGCGATGCGAATTCTGAAGGGATATCGTGCCGGCGATACAAAAAATGTACCAGCGGCCCGCGACTTTACGGCCCGCGTTTTCCGTCGGATATCCGGTCGATGACACCGCTACTGACATACGAGCCACCCTTAATTCATACGTTTTTCGGCCGTCTGGTCGGCATGAGTCGTCGCGTCCACGAGGCCGCCGATTTCGTCGATTATGCAGGCGACCGATGGGCCGAACGGATCATGTCTGAAGTGATTCGCGATCAGTTTCACGAAAAACAAGGGCGGACAATCAGCCGCTGGACGCTGACCGCTGCCGATGGCCGCACACTCACCGTTTACCTGAAACGGCATTACGTGTTGCCGCGAGTCAACGGCCTACTTGCAGCGCTTTTCCCACGCCATGCGTGGTCGACGGGGCTGCAAGAATGGGAACACCTCGAGTGGGCGAAATCGGTAGGCATTCCGGTGCCGCGCCCGATCGCGGCCGGTGAACTTCGCGGGCCGTGGGGGCTACTCCAGAGCTTCCTTGCGGTCGAAGAGTTAACAGGAATGTTGCCTTTGCACGAAGCGATTCCGCTGGCAGCCGAGCGACTGAACGCCTCGGACTTCGCCCGTTGGAAATCGCGACTCGTCGTGGAAATTGCGCAGTTGGCGCGCGAACTCCACCGACGCCGTACGTTCCATAAAGATTGCTACTTGTGCCACTTTTACTTGTTGCGCGACGACTGCCTTCGAGTGCCTGAGACGTTCCGTTTGCAGATCGCCATGATCGACTTTCACCGTCTTGCACGACACCGCATCGGGGTGCGATGGTACCAGGTGAAAGACTTGGCGCAGCTACTGTTTTCGACGGTCGGGGTCGATGGGATCACCGACCGAGACCGGCTGCGATTCTGGAAACATTATTGCGCCGGTGACTGGACCGGTTCGACGCCGCCACGCGGATGGATCCGCCGCGCTGTCGAACGGAAATGCCGACTTTACGACCGACACAACCGCCGCAAGCAAGCCCGCACCGCTTCGAAGAGTTGAACATGGAAGTTGCCCTCTGTTACCCGAGTGTTCTACCGGCCCGAGGCGGTTGTGAAACCTACATCGCCGACTTTGCGCGTCGCCTGTCGCGTGATGGGCACGGCGTACACCTCGTGGCGTCTGCGTGGGACAGCTCCGCATTGCCGCCCTCGACGCACTTTCACCGCATCGACAGTGCCACTGGCCCACGTTTCCTGCGACCGTGGCGGTTCGCTGCCGCTTGCGAACAAGCCCTTATGCGCATCCCGCACGACATCAGCATCGGCTTCGACAAGACGTGGGGCCAGGACATTCTCTTCCCTCAAGGCGGCCTCCACGCTGCGACGCAGACGCACAATCTCCGCAAGTATCCGAACCGCATCGTGCGTTCCCTCGCCGCCGTCGGCAAGTGGTTGGACCCCGCAAATTGCTCGTATTCGTGGCTCGAACGCAAACAGTATCTCGGCTCGAGGCGTCCGACAATCCTCGTGAACAGTGAGATGGTTCGCGGCCATTTCGTACAACATTATGGTGTACCTCCAGAGACTTTACACGTCATTCACAGTGCGATCGACCCGTTGCGATTTCATGCTGACGACCGCCTGAAACGACGTGCTGAAGAGCGCGAGAGTTGGGGAGTTGATCCATCGACCACCGTGGGATTGTTCATCGGAATGAACTACCGGTTGAAGGGCTTGGCCCCGCTTCTGTACGCCGTGGCGGCGATGCCAGCGGAGAGAAAATTCCAGCTCGCGGTCGTGGGGCACCGGAAGTTTGCCAAGTACGAGCGACTAGCCGAATCGCTGAAAATTCGCGACCGAATTCACTTCCTCGGCTTCCGTGCCGACCCGAAAGAGGCTTATTTCGCAGCCGATTTCCTCGTTCATCCGACGTTCTACGACCCTTGCTCGCTGGTCGCGCTCGAGGCATTCGCGTGTGGTTTGCCCGTGATTACGACGCGCTACAACGGCGTGGCCGAACTCATGCCTGCCGGTTCTCCGTATGTGATCGACAACCCGCACGATGCCCGGGATTTGGCCCGCGCGATGACCGCCCTCACCGATGGGGCCAACCGGCAAGCCGCCGCGCAAACCGCACGAGAAATCTCAAAGGCATGGACGTTCGAGCACCACTACCAGCAGTTCATCACGCTCCTCGACGACGTTCGCGGTCTCAAACGCGCCGCCTGATTCGTATCATTTACTTGTACCAAACCCGTGACATGACCCCAGCGATGCGAACCGATGGCGATAGTGGGACTCTCCTGGATTTGCTGCTACCTCTTCGGGGCGTTGCCGTTCGGCTACACAATCGGCCGCTTGCGCGGCGTGAATCTCTTCGAGGTTGGCAGCGGCAACATCGGCGCAACCAACGTGGGCCGCGTCCTCGGTCGCAAGTTCGGCATCCTCGTTTTCGTTCTTGATTTCCTCAAGGGAGCAATACCCGTTGCGCTCGTCAATCCGATTCCCGGACTGCATACTGACATTGACCTGTCACCTGCATCAATCCGCGTAGGGGCGGCCACTTCCGTGTTTCTCGGACATTTGTTCCCAGTCTACCTTGGGTTTCGCGGTGGGAAAGGCGTGGCCACAGGTGCGGGTGCGGTAGCGGTGTTGATGCCATTGCCGACCCTGTGTGCCTTCGGTACGTGGGTGATTTGCCTGTTCGGCTGGCGGATGGTTTCACTCGCGTCGATCGCCGCCGTCGCTGCACTTTCACTATGTCGAATTGCATTCACGGTACATCCATTTGGAAAACTCGAACTCGTAACCACTGCGTTCTGCCTCATCGGTTCGCTGTTCGTTGCGGTGAAACATCGTGCCAATATCCGACGCATTCGGAACGGTACGGAAACCCGAATCGGAGACTTTGTAATGCGTGCGATTGCCGTTCGGAGCCTGCACGTGCTGGCCATCGGTTTTTGGTTTGGCGGTGCGGGCTTCTTCAACTTCGTGGCTGCCCGGTCGCTGTTCCCGTCGTTCGAATCGGTCGTCGCGAATTCGCCGAGCGACCGGACCGCATTCATCCCGATCGTCCCGCCGGGTACTTCGGACGAAGCCAAAAAGAAGCTGGCGAGCGCCCTCGCTGGCGCGGCGGTCGGGCCGATTTTCCCTCAGTATTATGCGATGCAACTGATTTGTGGCACGATCGGCATCATCACCGCAATCAGTTGGTGGAACGCCGAGCCGATGACGCGCGTCCACCGCTGGCGCGTCACTGTCATCGGGCTGGCACTCCTGACGGTGATCGTCGGCTGGTGGATATCGAGCATCGTCGGGGAACTGCGCCTCGCGCGATTCGGACCCGATCCGATCGCTGCGAAAATGGCGAACGATGCTTTCACGACGTGGCACTTCGTCAGCCTCGGCCTCAGCATCGTTGCGGTGCTACTTAGCGGTGTCGCACTCGCGATGGCCGGGCGGATGCCTAACGACCCAGCGGCTCCTGCTGCGTGAGGCAATGTAGCGTGCCGAGGCCGTAGACGAGATCGACCGAGTGAATGCCGATGACATTACGGCCGGGAAAGCATTCTGCGAGGATGCCGAGCGCGATGCGGTCCTTCGCATCGTTGAATGTCGGCACGATCACGACGCCGTTCGCGATGTAAAAGTTCGCATAACTCGCGGGCAATCGTTGGCCACTGAGTGCCAGTGGCGAGGGCATCGGCAACTCGACGACCGTGCATTTCCCGCTACGCAAGCGATCCCGATTCTCTTGCAGAATCACATGATTCTCATCATTGTGGTTGCTTTCCATGGCTACGATGATCGTCGCCGGATTCACGAACCGTGCGATGTCGTCGATATGGCCGTGGGTATCGTCTCCGACGATGCCGCGATGCAGCCAGATGACTTCTGTCACGCCGAGGTACTCGAAAAACACTCGTTCGTAGTCATCGCGATTCAAACCGGGATTTCGCTCCTGAATACTGCTGAGCAGACATTCCTCGGTCGTCAGCAACTGCCCTGCCCCGTTGACATCAATACTGCCGCCTTCGAGTACGAGCCGGGTTTGCCCATACATCGGTTGCCGTGCTGGTAGTCCCAACTTGTTGGCAACGATGACAGGAATCGCATCGTCGAGTTGCCAATCGGGGTATTTTGCCCATGCGTTGAAACGCCAATCGAGCGCGGTTCGCTGGCCCGCCGCTTCGACGAAAATCGGCCCGGAATCGCGGAGCCAGCTGCGGTTCGTCGGGATTTCGTGCAACTCGATATTCGCGATGTCCGCACCGACGCGATTCAGCGTGCGTTGCACAATATTCGCCTGCGTAGCATCGCGAACGACGATGTTTACCTTTTCGTATCGGCTCAGTATTCGGGCGATCTCGCCGTACACCCAGCTGATCGTCGCGAACTTGCCCGGCCAGTCCGAAAGCCGGTGCGGCCACGCAATCCACGTGCTCGCGTGTGGCTCCCACTCGGCAGGCATTCGATTACTCGCCATCAGTTTGTCTCATTTCCTTGGGTATTGGTACAATCTACACTTACGACCCGACACTGTCCGCTCGTTGACTCTGCCGCGATGTGCTGGTAAGTTTTTAATATTGTGCAGCATTTGCTACTTTTTAATTGACGTAACTATGACGCCGACAAAAAAATCTTCGCTATTTGAAAGCTGCCAGGCCGCGATTGGCTACCACTTCCGCAACCTCGATTTATTGAAGGCGGCGCTGACGCACACATCGGGGGCAAACTCTCGTGCGGCATCGAACGAACGCCTCGAATTCCTCGGCGACAGCGTGCTGGCGCTCGTCACCTGCGAGTTGCTGTTTCACCTTTACCCGAACTACGACGAAGGCGACATGACGAAGGTCAAGTCGTCCGTCGTCAGCCGAAAAACCTGCGCGAAGTTCAGCCAGGAACTCGGCCTCGGATCGTATCTCATCGTTGGTAAAGGCGTTATGGATCAGGGCGATATTCCCTCGAATATGCTGGCAAACGTTTTCGAATCGCTAGTGGCCGCGATTCTCATCGATGGCGGCTGGGACGTGGCGAAGAAGTTCGTCTCGCGGTTCGTCGAACCGGAAATGAAACTCGTCGCCGACGATGCGATCAACAACAACGCGAAGTCGGCCCTTCAGCAAGTCGCGCAGCGCGAGTACGGTGGCACGCCGCGGTACTATCTGCTCGACGAGCAAGGACCAGACCACGACAAATGTTTCAAAATCTCTGCGGAAGTGAACGATCACTATTTCCCCGCCGCATGGGGCCGCACGAAGAAGGAAGCCGAGTTGCGTGCCGCGATGAACGCACTCGCCGACATTGCCGGCGACCCCACCCCCTACCCGTCGAACTGAGGATCCATCAATGACTCTTCGAACACTTTCTGCGATACTATCGCTTGTTTTTGTTACGGTTACGACCGTACGTGCTGAAAAGCTCGTGACGGTTTCGGCGGAAGGTGCCAAACTCATCGCTCCGTTCGGCGTCGATTTCGCGGCGGATAGCACGCTCTATTTCGTCGAGATGGTAAAAGGCGAACGGCTGCGAAAACTGGACGCGAAAGGCAACCCGATCACCCTTGCGGGTACGGGCCAGAAAGGCTTCGACGGTAACGATGGTGCGGGGATCAAAGCTACTTTCAACGGCATGCACAGCCTCGCGGTGGGCAGCGACGGCGCGATCTATCTGGCCGACACGTTCAATCACTGCATCCGCAAGTTCAACCCCAAATCGGGTATCGTCACTTTGTTTGCGGGCACAGGCGACAAAGGATTTTCGGGCGATGATGGCACCCCTACCGATGCGAAATTCAGCGGCATCCACTCGGTGGCGTTCGATGCGAAGAAGGAAAACATTTACCTTGCGGACCTCGATAACCGACGAGTTCGCAAAATCGATCTTAAAGAGAAAACGGTAACGACCGTAGCGGGCAACGGTGAAAAGGGCGTGCCGAAAGATGGTGAATCCGCGATGAAGCAACCGCTGCTCGACCCGCGTGCCGTTGCCGTAGACTCGAAGGGCCGCATTTACATCATCGAACGCAGTGGACACACGCTGCGTGCCGTCGATACCGATGGCACGATCCGCACGGTGGCGGGTATCGGCAAAGCGGGGAAGGAAGTCGGCGATGCCCAAAAAGCGGGAATGAACGGGCCAAAACACCTCTGCATCGATCGCGATGATTCGGTGCTGATCGCCGACAGCGAAAACCATCGCATCCTGCGATATCAGCCCAAAACGAAGACGATGACGCTCGTTGCGGGCACCGGTAGCAAAGGCAGCGCGGGCCTCAACGGCGACCCGATCAAAGCCGAACTCAACCAACCTCACGGCGTCACCGTTCACCCCAAGACCGGCGAGATCTACATCGCTGAAAGCAGCAACAACCGGATTCTGAAAATCGTGAAGTAGAACGTCATTACCGTTGTGGTGGGGCGGATTCGCGAATCGTCGCCCCCTTTTCATCGCTGAGAACGAGTATCGCGAACCGCTCGATTGGCTGTCGTTCCGGCGTGCTGACCGAGGCGTAATCGAAGCGGCCACGGACGTCGGTGTAGCCATCCTTGTGGAACTTCACCGTTCCGTCGGCGAGTTTCGCGTAGACCTTCACGTAGACCTTCGACAGTGGCTTGTCAGTCGCAGTCGCTTTCAGTTGGCCATAACTTTCCGTGACTTTCACGTCCATCGCGTTGGCGTAGTATGGCACAGATCGCGATTTGCCTGCAGTCGTGATCTCAATGAGCACGTTCCGCTTCGCGAACTCAGCGGGAAGGTCGAATGCGAATTTCGCTTGTCCTACAGGCAGTTTTACGATCTTCGTCAGGTTCGGCTTGATCGACGAGAACTGCCCGCCCGATTGTTGCACGAACGGGTTTCGGCTAAACAACAGTTCGACGTCCATCAGGTAATAATTCACCGTCACTTCACTGACATTCTGCGAGTTCAGATTCACCTTCCCCGCGTCGATGGTAAACTCGAAACTCGGCTCGGTCGCGGCGAGCTTGCCTTGGGCTAGCTCGCGGTTGTCAGCATCGTTCACTTTGACCGCTTTGCCTTCCATTTCATCGATCTGGCTTGCGATCGTCGCGAACGCATTTCGCCATTTGTCGACCGGATGGTTCGCGTACTGGATCGCAACCGCACGTGCTTTCTTCGGCTCATCGGTAAACAGATCGAGGTACGCCGCACAGTAGTCGTACTGCAACCGCGTCGTCACTTTGTCCGCGTTTACCGTTGCGAATGTCGTCAGTGCCTCATCGATTCGGTCTTGCAATAGCAGGTAATACGTCACGGCCAATCGGTCGGTATCGTCGAGGTCGCGACGATAGCTGAGCGTCTTCAGGAAGGCGTGATACTGCTGGTGCAAACGGTCGTTGACGATCTGGCGACGTTGGCCGAGTGCGTGAGCACGGGCATTTACTAAGGGCTTATATTCCAGGTGTTCGTATTGATGTCGCGTCACTGGGTCGATCGTCACGAGTGGGCTGATCAGCGGGCCACCGCACATGTTCAGCAATGCGTCGGCATGCATCAAATACTGTTTCGCGGTCGGCAAATCCGCATGTAGAATGCCGTACGACCAGAGTGTCGAGTGATACAGGTGCCGTGCGTGGAGTAGCTTGACGATCGTTTCGTAGAAGTTGCGTTCTTTCATCCGGAACGCGATTTTGTCGAGGTTGAGTGCCGAGACATTCTCACGGTTTAGGAACGCGATGACGTCTTCGTTCGTGCCGTTTTGAGAAACGTAATCCCACGATGTCGTGTCGAGTTTGGTCGGCTTCTCGACGACGTTGAACGTCGCCACGGGTGCCGCAATCACGAAGGTTTCGCCCTTAGCCACGTGGACGGGGAAGTGCGCGAACTGGCCGGGCTTCGGGAAGTAAAAGAAGTAATCGACCGTCTGCGTGCGGTATGGTTCGAGATCGACCGCGACCGTTTTCGTGAACTGACCGTTGGCTAGCGGGATCGCGCCGACTGGCAGTTGGAGCAACACCGTCAGCTTCTGCCGCGACGATGAGGGGTTGGTGACAACGAGCTGACAGCCGTACACGGTGTGGACGACGAATTCGCCGGTCACGAACTTATCGAGGCGTTCGCCATTCTCGTCGCGGTAGCGGTCGCCGTTGCGGTAGAAATTCTGGCTGACGAGGATCGGTACGCCGCCACCGTTGCCGTTCGTGGGGCGAACTTCCTCGTGGAATGCAATCATCGGGCTTGCGGGGACGAGGTTCATCTTTCCTGCATCGAACTTCATCTCGTGTTTGCCCGCCTCGAACGGCAGGTCGAACACGCTGAGCGCGAACATCATCTCCGTAAAGTTTCGCGACGCATCGGGGAACGACTTCGACAAAAACGGTGACTTGCCATCGTGAATGGCGTAGTCGTACCAGAACGAATTCACGTGGACGAGGTCGGCAATCTGCAACCTGATCGGCAGGTGATAATAGTTGTTCTCCGCCCATTCCATCGTCGGATCGACCTTGCGATAGAGTGCTCGAATCGACTTCCGCGCTTCATCTATTTCGAAGTACTCGACTTCCATTTCGTCCAGTTTCTTCATTGTTTTGTCGTTTTCCCCATCTGCAAGACCATCTTTCGCCGCCTCTTGTTTCTTGTCGCGATTCGCGGTGCCATCGCGTTGGCGTCGTAGCGACTCGCCTCTCTCCCCCGGCTTTGCTGGTACTGAGGCTGCTGCAACAGGACCACCGGCACCGTTACCGGCATCACCCATATTCCCGCCACCAGCCCGTAATTCGACTTGTTTCGTCGCGCCGGATCGCCCTTTCATGCCAGCGAACTCCGAGTTGCTATCCATCGCGCCGTTCACGACAGCGGCATCGAAGAGGTACAAATCCCGTTCGAGTTGCTTAGGCAGCAACCGCAAAAGATCCTGAAGGTGGCGTGCGGTCTTCGGCGATTCGCCGGGAGTACGCATCCCGAGTAACACGCGCTCGACGGTGTTCAGACGACTGTATTCCCACGGTTGCAGATACGAGTTGAGATCGCGGTCGAGCAAGTAATGATCGACGAACGTCTTGTCTTTTTTGTTCGCAATGTACGGCTTCACAACCGTGTTAAAGAACTCGAGGTCTTTCTTGCTGATGAAGAAATTCAGTTCGTGCGAAGCGAACTTCGAGTACAGTGCTCGCTTCTCATCGATCTTCAGTTTCGGCCAAGTCAGGACGAACGCAAACTCGGCCACTTTGGGATCGGGCACCAGCGTCGAATAGAGTGAGTAGACTTTCGCCAAGCTGTCGTAATTCTCGAAACGGCTCCCTGCAACGTCTTGCAGCGTGAACGCCTGACCAACGGCGAGCACCGTCACTTGCTTCTGTTGCGTGAAGTGCTTCGTCGGGTCGAGGCCCGCGAGCAAGCGTAAATCGACGAAACTTGCGGGCATTTCGGGCAAACTAACGCTGCGGTACGTCGTGTTGATCGGGTCGATAGCGACGACGTGAATCATCGCGTGTGGGCCGATTTCCTTGCGTTTCACCACGATGACACCGTTCGCGTCGGGCAACAGGTTTACGACTGCGGCCGATGAATCCATGAGGAAATCGAGGTTCGCAAACGCACCCGCCGGGCCAACCGCCGCGCGATCTTGCAAACTCTTGGCCATAGCTGGTGCGGCGGGTGCGGGCATGTTGCCAGGGGCCACGCCTTTCGCGCCGAACATTTCACCGCCGGCCGCGAGTTGCTCGCCAGTATCGGTCGAACGGATCGCCCACGGGTTTAACAGCAACTGCGGGCGGTCGAGCATGTTCCCCGCATATTTTTTCATGCCGCGACGATCGAGCACGTAGCGATACTCATCGCCGATGTTTCGCCCGGTGAGATAAACCGATTCCGCGCGGCCCGGATAGACCCCGCTAGGCTCGGTGCCACGCACTCGGCTGAAGTCCGCGAACGGGGAAAACTCTGGATGATAGCGTGTGGCATAGACGTGAACGCGGGTGAATTTCGAGTAATCGATGAGGCGGATCGTGACGTTCTCCGCGTCGGCGACGATGTCGCGAATCTGCACCGCTTTCAGTGCCGCAACTTCGAGGTGCCGCATCGCGCCTAGGACGTGGCCGTTTTGCAATTCACCCGACACCATGCGAATGCGGATCTTCTCGCCACTGGTTTTCAGGTACAAATCGTAGTCGCCGGGTGCTAGCTTACGCAGTTCGATCGTACCGTTTTGAATCGCGATCGATTCGAATTGATCGGCGCGGATCGTGTTGCCCTGGACTTCAAACAGTGCGAGTTCTTCACGTGTCGGTTCATTCAACTTGCCGAGGTAAGGCACCGAGACGACATCGCCCGCCTTCGCGTGAATGAGTTGCCGATACGTGTGCCGATCCGAGAGTAGCGGCCACGTGTGCGCCGTGCCTTCGGGGCCGCTGGCGGTGATTTGTACGATGTCCGTCAGCGTGCCCAACTGCACGTGGCCATTCGCGTCGGTCTTCAATGTCGCGTTCACCGGGTTGCGGAAATCGCGATGCTTGATCGCGAGTTGCACGGGGCGGTCGACCTTCGGTTCGCCGGTACGGCCGAGCAGTTCGATGACGTAGTTCGCACCGAATTTGGCGAAGTGCAAATCCTCGATCTTGTCCGTACGATCGATCTCATTGATCGCGAAAGTCTGGCTAGCGTTTAGCTCGATCGGGAGCGTTTGCGTTAGGCCTTTCACTTTCGCCGAAAGCGTGAATGTAAGACGCGACAACCGTGCGGGTACGCGAAATTCGTGAACCGATTCGCGGTCCTCGAACAGTTTGAAATTCGGTACGTTCATCGTCGTGGGGATGTTGTTCATGTCGATCGCCGACATCGTCAACTTCACCTCTTCGATCAGTTTCACCGAGATCGGGATGCCATTCAACTGGAGCGAGGCCCGGACCAATAGCGGGGCAATTCGCTGGGAAATCAGCGATTCGCGGTCGATGTGGAAACCGGCGGTTAGCTGATACGCCTCGGCTTTATGGTCGAAAGTATCGAGCGAAGAGAAGTCGCCACGACTGATGACAACGGGCCGTCGGCCGGGGTTGGTGCTGAAAGGAATCTTGACCACACCTTCCTTGCTCGACAAATATTCGGTACCGTTCAACCACGCCTTCGCGTACGGCACGGTGCGATTCGCTTCGTCGATAATCGCGAGGTCGATACCCGCGTTGCCGCTCTTCGCCAACGCCCGCAACTGGCCCTTGCGGATCAGCGCGCGGCTACTTTTGCCACTACCGATGAAGTCGATGACATAGACGCCGGGCTTCGTCAATTCGGGAAACGCGAACGAGCGGGCCAAGCGTCGCAACGGCGGGTCGGAGTAGGGCGTCACCTTTTCCGAGTTCGCGACAAGGCCATCGAGGTTAATGTCAGTATCAATCTCCTTCAGCGTCGTGCGATAGACGTTCCCCGTGTTGATTTCGAACACCTTTACCAACAGCGAAGTGACGTTCTTCACGTGCAAGTCGAGCTTCACCGCTTCTTCGGCGGCGAAGTCGGTTTTGTTCGTGTAGGCGAAGTCGATATCGATGCGGTCCTTCAACTGGCGGAACAACTCCGGGGGCAGTTGCGAGGCCCACTGTTCGCCGTCACCGAGGCCGTTCTCGATCTTCGTCTCGGCGAAAAGATGCTTCAAATACAGGTCGTTAATGAATGGCTCGAACTCTTTCGCCGATGCCGCTTCGACGAAAAAATCTTTCAGGTAACTCCGCACAAGCGGCTCGTCCGAGCCGATCCGCGGCAGCAGCGTGATCGACGTGTAGTCCGCGTTCAGATCGGCGGGGTACCGTCGCGAATCTTCCTTTTCGAGGAGATCCTTCGACATGTAACCCTGGTTGCGCGGCAGCGCCAAGTAAGCGAGGAATCGCGCGCGATCGTACGTTCCCTGGGCTCGGTCGAACGCGAGGCGGTGATACAGCACGTGGGCTTTGAGCGCATTGTGTGCGGGTGCCAACTTTAACACGAACGCTTGCAGGCGTTCCAGATAAGCGAGCGCGACTTTGCGGTCCTTCTTCCAGTCGTCGTCCGCACCGGGGTGCAACCTGGCGATCACCGCGTAAATGAAGTTGATTTGGTTCACTAACTCGGGGCGGAGTTTAAGCAGTTCTTCGAGTTGAACGAGTGTCAGTTGACTGTGAATTGGCAACGACCCGAAGCCGCCGGAGTTCACATGGCGAAGGTCGGCATCGATCAGCGCGACGAGGTTTTTCACATCGGGCCGCGTGAGACGGCTGAGCAAAATCCGGCGATTGTCGGGCGACAAATCGGTGGTGCTCAGCCAATCGAGCGATGAATCCTCGAAGTTGTTGAGGTTCTGAAGATTGCTAAGCGAGTTGACGCGGAGCGTTTCGCGAGCAATCGTTTTCGGGTCGAGTTTCGTCGGCAAATTCGGTGCGGCACCGACGACTTCTTTCTGATGGTAGAAGCCGAGGCCTAGCTTGTTTCGCACGTATTCCAAGGTTTTTTTCGGGTCGCGTTCGTACGTCAGCAAGGCGTGTCGCGTTTGAATCTCGACCAGCCGCGGCGTGTTTCCGTGGCGTTCGCTCCATGGTTTCAGCAACGCTTCGGCTTTGTCGAACTGCTCGATATTGAGGAAATACAGCCCGTGATAATAGTAGAAATCGTCCGTGCCGGGTATCAGTTGTTTCAGGACGGTGGGGCGGTCTTTCGAGAGTGCGAAGTCTTCGATAAATCCGACATCGCCACCGTAGGCGAACGAGGATGCGAGTAACATCATGACGACTCCGAGAGAGCGGATCATCGGTAAACCCCTGAGATTGTGAACGAGTTGCGTGCGAGTACACCTTACGCGAAGAGTGTGTCAATCGTGTAACAAGGATGCGAAAGTGGGTTTAACGCCTACTTCATTTCGCCCCAGTTCCACTCTTGCATCGCTCGCATCCGGGCGTGGTCGGTCATATCGAATTGCAGTGGGGTGACCGTGATAAATTGCTCGGCGAGTGCGGTGACGTCGGTGTCGGGGTTGGGCGAAGGGCAGTGGAAATCTAGGCCCATCCAGAAGTAGGTCCGACCGCGTGGATTCACGCGGCGATCGAACTTCTCGCGATACGTCGACACGTTCTGCGGCATGACCTTGATGCCGCGGATCGGCCCGCGTTCGAGCACCGGCACGTTGACGTTGTACAGGCTGCCTGGTGCGGGTTTGTTCGCGAGAATCTGTTCGATCACTTGCCGTGCATAATTCGCACCCTTTGGGAAATCGTAGATTTTCTTGTCGTATTCGAGCGAACACGCAATCGCGGTGTGATGGTAGAATGCGCCCTCGACGGCGGCGGCGACGGTCCCCGAATAGATGACGTTAATACCCGCATTCGAGCCGGCATTCATCCCGCTCACGATCAGATCGGGCGGTTCTTCGAGCAGTTCCAGAAGTGCCAGTTTCACGCAATCGGCAGGTCGCCCTTCGACGGCCCATCCGATGAGCGATTGGCCATCGTCTTCGTAAACCTCGTTCACAAGTAGAGGAACCAAAAGCGTAACCGAGTGCCCCGCCGCACTCTGTTCGGTCGCGGGCGCGACCACAGTTACGGTGCCGAGTTTCTTCAGTTCCATGCGTAACGCACGCAGGCCGGGTGCGTAGATGCCGTCGTCGTTAGTCAACAAAATTCGCATGAATGACCCTTCCTAACAATCGATTTCCGTAATGCGGCTATTGTATCCGTAAAAGCCAACACCGATCGATTTCCAAAATCCCGTGCGCAATCCTTGGCTTTCGCGTCTGTATTGGCGAGGGACACATGAGCGACGACGATACTGCGATGGTTATCCGTGCTCGCGATACCGGCGACCGGGCCGCTTTCGAGGAGTTGATTCGTCGCACGTCGCGATTGGTTTACGCACGCCTGATACTGGAGTGCGGCAACGTCCACAAAGCCGAAGATCTCGTGCAAGAAACCTACCTGCTCGCGTTTCAGTCGTTGCATCGGCTGCGGACTCCAGCGGGGTTTCGTGTGTGGTTGTTGTCGATTGCCCGCAACGCACTCACCGACGATGCGAGGCATCATTCGCGGCAAAAGCGGCTGACGCCTCAACGCGATGACAGCACGTTGTCATTCGTGGCCTCGACCGAACCGGCTCCCGGCGAGCAACTCGAAAAGAACGAACGACGCGAACAGGTTCTGTCGGCGTTGCGTTCGTTGCCCGAAGAATATCAGTTGCCCCTCACGCTGCGATACATCACCGGGGCTGATTCTGAAACGATCGGCACGCAACTCGGACTCACCAACGGCTCATTACGCGGGTTGCTGCATCGCGGCCTGAAACTGCTCCGCGAACGCCTGCCTGCCGACCTGCAAACGGAAAATGGGTGACGTTCGCCCATCCCTCCGGATGCGCGGAACCCCCACTGAAGGACGACCATGAACGATCATGCCACGATTCAAGAACAGATCGCGACGTACCTCGCCGACGGGCTGACGGCGACGCAACACGTTACCTTCGATGCGCACATCAATGAATGCGCTGAGTGTGCGAATATGCTCGCAGATTCCCGTTCGACCGACACCGCGTTACAAGCATTGCTCGCACCGTTGCGCCCCACTGCAACGCTCGAAGATCGCATCGTTCGCAGTTTACGGAACGTGGAAACGAAGCCGCGCGCACGACGCACGCGCTGGGCACGATACATCACCTACGGGATGGCCGCATCGGTCAGCCTAGGGGCCATCGTGGTCGGCGGGCAACAACTGATTCAGAACGGCGGGCTGTCGTTCCTAGGTAAGGAAGTGGCCAGTAATGAAGTGACATGCGCAAAAGTGCCCGCATCTAGCATCTTCAACCACTACGCGGTGGCTCCCCAGCCATCAGTAACGAGACTCGATGACTTTTCCATGAAGGACATGAAAGATTCGGCGGAAGCATTGGGACGTGGCTGGCAACGAAACACAAATGGCTTGGCCAACCCGGATGTAGGCCTCGATTCCACGTTGCCGGCTGGAGTGGACAACTCAGTTGACGTAAAAGTGCTTGAGAACAATCGCGTGAGAATAACGGACGGACTTCGCCTTTCGGAATCAAAAGGTTTCGCACCCGGTGACTATCGCTGGAGTGATGCGGGCAAAGAAGTTGTCAAGAACCGCTACTCCGTTCCAGCCAATAATCACGACAAAGTCGAGCAGAAGCTCGGCGAACGTGAAACACCCACCCTCCTCGGTATCAATGATGCGAAACCACGCGGTGAGGTCATACGCAACCTGCAACTTCCCGACATTGCGGCGATCAAAGTACCCGATGCACCGGCCGCGGCGGACACCGCAGTGCGGAAGATCATCTTGCGGTCGGGGGAGATCGAGTTTGAAATCGAGTCGTTCGACTCGGCGGTGGCGGGCGTTACGAAACTGGTGACGGGCATTAAAGGTGCGTTCGTCGGTACTGTCAACAGCGAGAAACTGCCCAACGGCAAGGTCAAAGGCACGATCCTCGTTCGCGTGCCGCCGGAGTTTCTCGATGGCCTCGTGCTCGATCTGCGCCGCGATCTCGGCAAGAACGGCGAGCTGAAGGGCCAGCGCATTGGCAGCCAGGATGTGACGAAACAGTACACCGATCTCGAAAGCCGATTGCGTGCCGCCCGCACGATGGAGACGCGGCTTCTCGAGATCATTAAGTCCGGCAAAGGCGAGATCAAGCAGCTCCTCGAAGCCGAAAAGGAACTCGGCGTCTGGCGGACGAAGATCGAAGAATCCGAAGGCGAGATGCGTTACTACAACAACCTCGCGTCGTTGAGTACGCTCACGATCGTGCTTGCGGAGAAGGAGATTCGCTCGGCGGCGGGCATCACCGAGAACGAGCGCGTGCAAGCGGGCATCGAAGTCGAAGACGTCGACAAGGCGTTCCGCGATGCGGTGGCAGCAGTGTTGGCCGCGAAGGGGCGAATCGCGAAATCCGAACTCAAACAGCTATCTGCCGGGCAGTTCAACGCGACGCTAAACTTCGAAATCGCGCCAGATGCATCCGGGCCGATGCGGGACCGCTTGCGTCAACTCGGCCGCATTTCCCGGCTCGAGATCGACCGTACGCAACAGGCCAGCGCGGGCACCGTCACAAAAGACGCGAAGATCACGCAGGGCGACAGCAGCTTCTACGTGCAGATTTACAACCTCGCGAATGTCGCCCCACGCGAAACGACGACCGTGCAACTCGCCGCGCTCGAAGTAGTAGCCGCATATCGCACGGTTCGCGATTCGGTCGAGAAAGGCAAGGGCCGCATCGTCGCCACCAACGTGAACGAGAGCGACCCGCACAACGTGACGGCACAGCTCGATTTCGAGCTGAAACGCATCGAAGACGGCACGCTGCAAACGGTGTTAGCGACAGCGGGCGATATGATTTCCCGCACCGTCTCGCGGGCCTCGGAGAGCGATGTCAACACGGACACGAAGACGCTGTACCGGATGTCGTTCGTAAATGCGGCACGCCTGAAGCCGCGAGAGACGACAACGCTCGGCGTCGAAGTCGACGATGTCGATGGCGTGTCTGCCGTGTTTGCCGCCCACGTCGCCGAGGCGAAGGGGCGCGTTTCCGATTCGCAGATCGCGCACGAACCCAGCGGCAAAACGACGGCCCGGCTCGTTTACGATCTCCCACTCGCCGCGGCATCGGGATTGATCGAGAAGTTGAAAACCGCCGGTGTGGTTCGCGTAAACCAGACGAGCCGCGACCCGAAAGCGACCGATGGCAAGTTCGCCTCGGCCCGGATCGAAGTCTCGCTCTCGAACACCGATTTACTGTTGCCGAAAGACGACGGCGTGTGGCATCAGGTGCGCAGAGGCATCGCGTTCAGTGCGACGGCGTTACTGGCAAGCCTGACGTGGTTGATCTTCGCATTGTGCGTCGTGCTACCGTGGATGATCGTGGTGTACGGCGGGTATCGTTTGGTGAAATGGCTCGTGCGAACCCGCCGTGCAAGTGCGTGATTTTACTTGCCTCGCACCGCGGACATGCCGCCGTCGGTGCTGAGAATCTGCCCCGTCATCCAGTTGTTATTCGGGTCCAGAAGATACGCGATCAGCGAGGCGACATCCTTCGGCTCGCCGATCCGCCCGAGTGGGTGCATTCCCGTCGATGCCTTCAAAGCCAGCTCATTCGATGTGATTTTCTGCGACAACGGCGTGCGAACCAAACCCGGTGCAACCGCGTTGACCCGGATACCGCGAGCGGCGTACGAAGCCGCGGCGGAGATCACCAGACCGTTGATCGCCCCCTTCGCGGCCGCAATCGCTTCGTGGTTCGGCAACCCGGTTTTGGTCGCCACCGTCGAGGCCAGTACGATCGAACCCCCCGTCGTCATCATCGCTTTTACAGATGCGCGCAACACGTAGAACGCAGTGTTGAGGTTCAGTGCAATTGTGTCGTCGAACTCGATATCGTTCGTGAGGTGTGCCGGTTTGAGGATGATCGAACCGACGAGGCACGTCGCTCCATTAATGCTTCCGAACGATTCGACCGCTTTTGCGATGAACAAATCGACCTCGACCGATTTCGTGGCATCGAGCGGATAACCCCGCGCATCGCAGTGGTTGATACCTCTAAGCTCGTTGACGAGCGTTTCGAGTCTGGTCTCGTCGCGGCCGCCGAGGAACAGCTTCGCGCCGCGTTGGGCGAGCAAGCGACACAACTCGGAGCCAATGCCGCCGGTCGCGCCGACGATAGCGTATGCAGGATGATCGACTGACATCGTTCGCCTTTCAATAGTGATATTTCAAGCGGGAAGCGGTCGGCCCTTCCAGCCGACCGGTTTGCCGATGACGGCTCGAATCGCAGCATTCCACTGGATACACAGCAATATTACGACGCCAACGGGGTGGAGTAACGCACCGAGCCACGACTGCCGAAAGCGAATCGTTGCATCGATCCGCGGCAGGTACACGCACAGGCACGCCAGCAAGACCATGCCCGCATCCCACGCGGACAGCGTGTGAATTTGTGCGAGCAAAACGAACGGCGCGACTTGACCGCAGAATAATAGCAGCGTCATGAACCACAATAATCGCGGTGCACCGAGGCCTTCGATGGCGTTCTTGGTAAGGCCGTTCCAGACTTGGCCGGCGTTGCGATACATGCGGCAACTCGCGAGTTCGGTGGCATCGCAGATATCGGTCTGAAAGCCTTTCGCACGGTAAGCCCGCGGCAATTTCATCCCATCATGGAATGACGCACGAACGAGCAGGTTCGCGTGCCCGCCGACAACATCATAGGCTTCGCGCGTCGTCAGGAACCACTGCCCGCAACCCGCACTGAAACACGAAAAACGCCACCGGCGCATCCAGTCCATCGGCAAGTAACCGAGTAGCAAAAAGTGCATCATCGGTATCAACAGCCGTTCCAGAAACGTCCCGGTTTCCTGCCTCGGAAATCCGCTAACGAGCGCAGCCTGCGACTGTTCCTGAAAGCGAACGATCCGATGAATCGCATCGGGTGACAGCCGTACGTCCGCGTCGAGAAACACAAGCAACGGGTGCCGGGCGTGTTGCGAAAGTACGTAGCAGGCATGTTGTTTGCCTGACCATCCGTGTGGCAGTGCGGGTGCCGTTTCGAGTCGTACTTGCGGGTGTTTCCGTTGAATATCGCGAACGATCTCCGCTGTACGATCTTCGGAATGATCGTCGAGCACGATGCATTCCCAATCGACGCCACGGCTGGCGATGACGTGTTCTAGCGCGGCCAGAATCGAGGCTTCTTCGTTTCGCGCGGGGATCAATATCGAAACGGCAGATGCTTTCAAACTCGCATCGAATGCGGGCGGCGCACGAAACAGAAAGCGGTTACGCAAGTACAACAGGCTGGGAATCGAGGCGCAAACGAGTGAGATGATCGCGAAAGTCGTCATTTCGCGTCGCCTCCGTGCGCGGGCTGAAACGGCTGGCGCGTGACGAATGCACGGACGCGGCGGAAGAAATCGTAAAGTCCGCCGACACCCGCACGACCGACGATCAACGACGTGAAACGCTCCGGGTCGCGGCTCATTGCATCGCCGTTGAGTGTGTTCAGAGTCACGGTTAACGCGGCTTCAATTCGCACGGTCCACTGTTTGCCGCTCTCATTCGGGAAGTCCGCCACGCGGATTGGGTCGCCGATGCGAACGAAGGCTTCCGGAGTACGTTCGTTCCAGAATGAATACTCGATGGCGATCGGCAACACGATCGCTTGCGAGGATCGCGCCGCCAAGTGACCGACGCCGGAACGCAATCCGAGCGGCCGCGTTCGCACGTCGGTAAATCGCCCTTGTGCGGTCACCCAGACGATGTTCTTTGGCACGCCAAGGAGTGCGGTGCCCATCCGCAGAAAGTCTGCCGCACCGCGGTACGTATCGACATCGACGCCGAAGAAGCCGAGACGGGAAAAGATCGGGTATTTCTTTAACATTGTCGCGTCGATGGCCCCGTAGTGAACGCGATCCTCGAATCGCATACTGATCGCGGTACCAATCATCGGATCCCACCACGATGGGTGGTTCGTGACGATGAGCAAGGGTAAGGTGTCGGTCGGTATGGCTGCGGAAGTTTTCGCGAGATATACGCCGTGAAAGTGCTTCCGCAGGTAGCGTAAGACGTAGCGTCGGAAGCCGTTAAACAGCCAGTTCCAGCGGCGTGGAAACGCGAACGCCTCGTCGTTCATCGCGCCGCGCCTACCAGCGTGTCGGTCGGCGAATTCGCCACGGAGCCATCCTTGTCGAGCGTGTCGGCAGCGATCCAGCCGGACATCAGCACCATCGGCATTCCGGGGCCAGGGTGTGCCGCCCCGCCCGCGAGGTACAGGCCTTTCAGGTCCGGCGAACGGTTCGCGGGCTTGAATGCCCCGAGCCATTTACCGTGGCTGGCAAGTCCGTAAATCGCGCCGTTAAGCACGCGATACCGGTCGTGAATATCCTGCGGCGTCAGCGTCGCCTCGAACGCAATGCGGTCTTCGATGTCGGGCATCTTCCCGGTCGTTTTGAGCTTGTTCAAGATGACGCGACGATACTCAGGCAGCATTTTCGACCAATCGTGATGCGGTCGCAGGAACGGCGTGTGGACCAGAATATACAGTGCTTCGCCACCGGGCGGGGCCGTCGCCGGTTCGGTCGTTGCGGTCGCGGCGATGTAGCACGTAGGGTCTGGCGCGGGTTCGCCCTTGCGATAGATGGACTCGAATTCCTCTTCGGGGTCGCGGGAGAACACGAAGTTGTGGTGCTGCAAATGTTCGTACTTTTTCTTCAGTCCGAGGTACAGCACGACGCCCGAACAGGCGGGTTCGTAAGTTCGGCGACGGTTGAATTTCGTTACTGCTTTCGGTGCGGCTCCATCGATGAGTTCGCGATGCGTTCGCACGGAATCGGCATTGGATACGATCGCAGCGCAATCGAATTGCTCACCCGTTTCGGTTTCGACGCCCGTCACTGACAGGCCATCGTCGGCGACCGCGATTTTGCGAATGCCGGTTTCGGTGCGATACTCAACGCCGAGTTCGCGGCCGAGTTTGACGAGTGCCTCCGGTACGGCCCGCGTGCCGCCGACGGGGTACCAGATGCCTTCTTCGGTTTGCATGTGCGCGATGCTGCAAAGCACGGCGGGCGACGACTCGGGGCACGAGCCGACGTACTGCGTGAAGTGGTCGATCATCTGCGCGACCCGCGGGTCGGCGACGTACTTTCGAACCGTGCCCGATACCGATCGACCCATTCGCATACTCATAACGTCGCCGAGAATCTTCGCGGAAAACCCCGCTTTGAAGTCGACCATATCGCCGATGCCGCCGATCGACTTCCAGAAGAAATATTTCTCGGACACCGTGTGCAGCCGATCCGAAAGTTTTAGAAATTCGCGGTAGCCGTTCGAATTGCCGGGCGCGAAGCGATCCAGCGAAGCGGCCATGCTGTCGACATTTTCGACGAGATCGAGCACGGTATCATCGCTGAAGAAGCAACGCCATTGCGGGTCGAGCCGGATGAGTTGGAGGTAATCGTCGAGGTTCCGACCGGCCTCGGTGAAGATCTTTCGCAGCACGTTCGGGATCGTGAGGATTGTCGGCCCCATGTCGAAGCGGAAACCCGACTTCGAAAGCTGTGCGGCTTTGCCACCGAGCCACGCAGATTTTTCGAACACGGTCACGCTGTAACCGCGTGCCGCAAGGGTACACGCCGACGCGAGACCTGCAAGGCCGCCACCAATCACTGCAATTCGCCGATTATCCAGATTCACGTACATGGCCCCCAACGACAAAGGTGTATGGTCAAGATACGACGGAGGTAAAAATCAGTGCGAAGAATATAACCGCAGAGGGCGTCACTCCGCGTACTTTGCGACCTCTGCGGTTGAGTTTTTTGTGTCTTTTACTTACTGCTATTCGCGGCAGCCGGTTGTGTGGCTTCATCGAGCCAACTGGCGTCGAGTGACAGATCGTTCAGCAACAAGCGGCTGGTGATCCGTGCCGATTCGTAAATCACAGGCAGGCCGCTACCGGGGTGCGTGCCACCGCCGACGAGGTACACGCCTTCGACATCATCGAAGCGATTCCGCGGCCGCAGATGCAACATCTGCCCGAGGTTGTGCGCCAAGTTAAACGTAGCACCGCGATACACTTCATACTGATTTTGCCAGTCCGCCGGTGTGACGACTTTCTCGTAGCGAATGCGTTTCTCGATGCCTTTGATGCCGATTTTCTCCAACTGTTTCAACACTTTCGCACGGAACGCCGGGGCTTCCTTCGTCCAGTCAACATTCTCGTTCATGTTCGTGACGGGCGCGAGAATATAGATCGTGCTCATCCCTTTCGGTGCCAGCGTGCTATCGGTTACACTCGCATTTTGCACGTAAAAAGACATGTCTTCAGTGAGCTTGTGCTCGGTTTCGATATCCTTCAGGTTTTGCACGTAGTCCGCAGAGGTATAGATCGTATGGTGATTAATGTCGTCGTAGCGACCCTCGATGCCCAAGTACATCATGAAGGTCGAACACGAAAACTTCTTCTTGGCGATCTTCTCGTCGGTCCAGTTGCGGCGAAGTTTGTTCGGTATGAGTTTGCTGGCAGCCTGTGCGAAGTCGGCGTTCATGACGACGGCATCGGAACGATATTCGCCCGCATCGGTCCGCACGCCGACGGCTTTGCGGCCTTCGAAAACAATCTTCTCGACCGATTCGCCGAGTGAAATCTCGACGCCCATCTCGCGGGCTATGCGTGCCATACCTTCTGAAACCGCGTTGCAGCCGCCGATCGGGTGCCAAACGCCAAACTCATATTCGAGGTACGACAGGATCGAGAACAAGCTCGGGCAGTTGAACGGCGACATGCCGAGATACTTCGACTGAAACGCGAACGCGAGCCGTATGCGTGGGTCTTCGAAGTAGCGATTGAGTTCACCATCGAGCGATTTCCACGGTCGCAAAATCGGCAGCAACTTCAACAGGCTCAGTTTGAATAAATCTTTCCAGCCGCTGAACGGGCTTTCCAGTGCGGGGCGAAACGCTTCGAGTTTCGTGCGGTTATTGTCGATGAATCGACGTAAGTTGCCCGCGTCGGCGGCTGAGATTTTCCGCACCTCGGCTTCCATTTTGTCCAGGTTCGGCGAGCAAAGCAGTTCGCCACCGGAACCAAACAGAATACGATATTGCGGATCCAATCGCACCATCGGAATTTCGCGGTGCAAATCACGACCGATAAGGCGAAAGATCCGCTCAAGAACCGTGGGATAAAGAAAGAACGTCGGACCGAGGTCGAAGCGGAAACCGTCGGCTTCGATTTTGGAACAGCGGCCGCCCACTTGGGGAAGCCGCTCGATAATGCGTACTTTGACCCCGGAGTTTGCGAGGAGTAATGCGGCGGCCAACCCACCGGGGCCGGCACCGATGATGGTGACCGACTTCGTGCGTTTGCCATCGATGTGCGACGAAGTCCGTTCGGGTGCGAAAGCGGTAGTTAACATGGTTTTCCGTGTCGTTCTTGCGGCAATCACCAATACGTTCACATATTAGGTAGGAATCGAACGCGGATTTCCACTTTCCGCGACACGGTTTTCCGCACAAAGGGACTCACGATGAACGTCGCAGCACTCACACCCGGCGAACTGTTCGCGATTGCGGATAAACTTCCGCGCGTGCCACTCGCCCATTTACCGTCGCCGCTCGAAGAACTGCTACGGTTTTCGGCCCGTGTCGGCAACGGAGTTCGCATCTTCATTAAACGCGACGATTGTACGGGCCTATTATTGGGCGGTAACAAGGCGAGGCACAACGAATTTCTGCTCGGCGATGCCGTCGCGCAGGGTTGCGACATGGTCGTTTGGGGTGCCGGGATCCAATCCAATAATTGCCGGCAGACCGCGGCGGGTTGTGCGAAGCTCGGGCTGGAATGCCGCCTGTATCTCAGTCGAATGAGCTACTCGACCGAGGTGCAAGGCAACCTGTTGCTCGATTATCTCGTCGGGGCACACGTCGAATTCACCGATGCGAAGATCGGTCCGGAACTCGATGAATTGCTTGCGGCAAAGGCCACTGAGTTTCGGAATGCGGGCCGCAAGCCGTACTATTGGCACCGGCCGCGGGTCGTTCCACTTGCCGCGATTAGTTACGCAGTGTGCGTGGCGGAGATCGTGCAGCAATGTCACGAACGCGGGATGATGCCCGATGCGCTCTATGTGTCGTCGTCGGGGGCGACGGGGGCGGGCGTCGCTCTTGGGAAGGCGATTCTCGGCCTGGACTGCCCCGCACGGTTGATCTGCCCGATGCTCTGGCCGTGGCATATACCGGCGGCGCTCGCCGCCGATGCGAATGCCGCCGCCGAAATGCTCGGGGTGCCACACCGGTTGCACGAAACTGACATCGATGCCGACGAAACTTACGTCGCACCCGGTTATGGTTACCCGTCCGATGCGGGGAGGGAAGCGCTCGAAATGCTGGCCCGCACCGAGGCGATTTTGCTCGACCCCGTCTATTCGGCAAAGGCGATGGCGGCGCTGATCGCCGATGTGCGAGCGGGGAAATACGCTCCTGGATCTCGGGTCGTGTTCATCCACACCGGCGGAGTGCCCGCGATCTTCGCCGAACCGAGCAAAGTGTTACCGAAGCGATGACTTGCTCCAGCCTCGCGATCCGATTAAGATTAAGCAATGCCTGCCTGACATGTTGAGGGTTGTTCATGCGTATTCGAAATCTTGGTTGCTCGTTAGCCACGATCGTGCTGTTGGCAGCCACATTCGCCGTTGCCGACGATGCGAAAGAAAAGCTGAAAGAACCGAAGATCACCGACGAAGATCGAGCCCACTGGGCGTACCAGCCTCCGCGTCGTCCACTGGTACCGAAGTCGTCCGCCACGCACCCGATCGATGCATTCATTCGCGAAAAATTGACCGCTGCCAAGTTGTCCCCTGCCCCGCCCGCCGACCGTTCGACGTTGATTCGCCGCGTGTACTTCGACGTAACGGGATTGCCGCCGACGCCGGCGGAAGTCGATGCGTTCGTGCAAGATACCTCCGCGAATGCGTACGAGAAAGTCGTCGATACTTTGCTCGCATCGCCGCACTACGGCGAACGCTTTGCCCAGCACTGGCTCGATGTCGTGCGGTATGCCGAGACGAACGGCTACGAACTCGATGCGGATCGGCCCCATGCGTGGCGTTACCGCGACTACGTGATTCGCAGTTTTAACGCCGACAAACCGTACCCGATTTTTTTGAAGGAACAACTCGCCGGGGATGAACTGGCAGCGGGGAAAGACCCGCGCACTGTGCCGGACTTGCTGATTGCTACTGGGATGCATCGTTGCGGCCCGTCGCACGTGGTTAGTGGCAACCTCGATAAAGCGGCACTTCGTCAGGAATATCTGACCGAAATGGTGAACGCCATCGGCTCGGCCGTTCTCGGCATGACGATGGCCTGCGCCCGTTGCCACGATCATAAGTTCGACCCGATCTCTGCTGCCGATTACTATCGGCTTCAGGCGTTTTTCGCCGCCGCGCAGTATCGCGATGTGAACCTCGCGACGAAGGAAGAGGCGTCAAAACAAGCGGCGAAAGCTGCCGAAATTGCGGCACGTGTCGCCCCGCTTCAGAAGCAAGTCGGGGAACTCGACGCGCCCGTCCGGGTCAAAGTCGCCGCTGCAAAGAAGGCGGCACTCGAGCCGAAGTACCGCGAAGCGCTGGATGTCGAAGCAAAAAAACGTACGCCCGAACAGAAACAACTCGTGTCCGATATTCAGCCCGTCATCAAGATTTCGTGGGACGATATTCTCGATGCAATGCCAGCCAAAGAGAAGGCCCTACGCGACCAGATCCGCGAGAAGATTCACGCGATTCAAGCCGAGCTGCCCGCACCTCCCGCAATGGCGTGGGCGATCACCGACGACGAAAAACGCCCCGTCACGCACGTCTTGAAACGCGGTGACACGGACCGCAAGGGGGCAGTCGTTTCGCCGGGATTTCCACGAGTCTTGCTGAAAGAAGCCGTTTCGCCGAAGAACCGCGTCGAGTTTGCAGACTGGCTGGCGACGCCCGAACATCCGCTGACATCGCGGGTGATCGTCAACCGCCTTTGGCACCATCTGTTCGGTCGTGGCCTCGTTGGCACCGTCAACGATTTCGGCACCCGCGGCGACAAACCGACGCACCCGGAATTGCTCGATTGGCTGGCACGCGAGATGATCGAACAGCCCGAACCGTGGAGCATGAAGCGAATGATTCGCCTGATGGTGACATCGGAAACGTACAAACAGGCGAGCCGCGTGACGCTGACTGACACCGCTGTGACAGCCGACCCGGACAACCGGTTGTTGTGGAAAATGAACCGGAAACGGATCGATGCTGAGGCACTTCGCGATGCGATTTTGACCGCCACCGGCACGCTCAACCGCGACACCGGCGGGCCGAGCGTGCGTATTCCGCTCGA
>Ga0105049_10000863_pt1 | contig 34580 bp, 27 predicted proteins | sample MAT06_FD_78087 | JGI IMG/M metagenome (GOLD analysis project Ga0105049, IMG submission 78087) | Freshwater microbial communities from Lake Fryxell liftoff mats and glacier meltwater in Antarctica - MAT-06 | ecosystem: Environmental > Aquatic > Freshwater > Ice > Liftoff microbial mat | place...
AAGATTTGCGAGCGTTGCAGGCCGAACGCGCCCTCGCGCCGGACCCCGAGCCCGACCCCCCAAACGAACCCAAACCACCCGCCCCCGAAACTAGAACCGAAACTGAAATCAGTCCCGAGCCGGCCGAAAAAACCGCCACCCCAAACGAACCCAAACTCACCCCCGAAGAAGCCCGCGCCCTCGCAGAAAAAGCCAAAATCCGCCGCCTCAGGGAGATCAACCTCGGGCTCCGGCCTCTGGAAAATCCGTGCTGAGTCGCGCTCGGCGGCAGTCACTTTGAGGGAAGTCGGGTGGCCCCCCGGCATCTCGGACTTCGAGGTAACGCAGGACAGGCTAAAACTGCAGCCGCAGCGACAGTTGCACGAAGCGCGGCAGGTTCGTTTGCGTCTGCGCGCCGGAGATGCGGCCGAAAAGACCGTTGTTGACATCGTTGATCGGGCCGTTGAAGAACTGCGGCGTGTTGGTGGCGTTCAAGAAATCGGTGCGGAATTGCAGTCCCACGCGCTCGGTCAGCTTGGTGTTCTTGATCACCGACAAGTCCAGATTGCGAATGGGCGGGCGGCGATACCAGGTAACGCGCGCGGACCAAGTCTGAAGGACAAATGGCTGGCGCACCGTCCACACAGGCTGCTCGCTCCCAACGCAACCGCGGGTGACGCCGGGGCTCACCGCAGTGCAGGTGTTGAACCAACGGTCGAGCGAGGGGCTATCGAGCTTAGGCGACACGCCGGTGGGCACGGCATTGCCGGGGAAGTCCATGGGCCATCCTTGCTGGATGCGGGCGATGGCGCTGATCGTCCAACCGCTCACCAATTGCCGGACGCCCTGCGGAGCGCCGGCGGCAAACCGCTTGCCGGTGCCGAAGGGCAGTTCATAAACGCCATTCAACTGGAGGTTGTGCGGAATGTCCCACTGGGCGGGGAGCTTTTGCAGAAAGTCGTCCTGAGCGTTGGCGAAGGTGCGTTTTTCAAAGGTGCGCGACCAAGTATAAGCCACCGAGAAGTTGACGCCCTTCGAGAGGCGTTTGGAGAGCAGGGCCTGCAGGGAGTCATAGCGCGATTCGCCGATCGAGCGATTCAAGAGGGTAATCCCGGTAAATTGCGGAAAGGGCCGCAGCAGTTGCTGGCGTTGCACCGTCGCCCCGTTGAGCCCCGTGCCCCTCACCAAGCCGGCCATCGGATTGGGCACGCTGGCGGTGAGCGCGGCCGCGCCCAGGGCGAGCGAATCCCGCGATATTTCGTTGATCGACTGGTTCACCTGCAAACGTCGCGCGTTGTTCCCAACATAGCCGACGGAGAGCAGCATCTGGCCGGGCAGTTCGCGCTGAACCTCGAGAGAATACTGGTGGGTGAGCGGGATCTGCCGCGTCGGGTCGGACACGGCGAAGCCTTGGCCCAGAAACGTGGCGAGGCCTAACCGATTCCCGACCGGGCGCAGAATACCCGTGGGGAAAGGGTTGGTGAGCAGGTCCTCCGGCACGCCGGCAGTGATGGTGGACACCATGGCGGTGCGCTGGCTAAAGCCAGGGGCAGAGCCTGGGTCGTCATAAGTTTGGCCATAGATGAGGCCATAGCCGCCACGCAGCGCGGTCTTACCGTTCCAGGCGTAGGCGAATCCCGCGCGTGGCCCGAAGTTGCGGAAGTCGCGATCATAAATGCCGCGGCTTTGGCCGCCGGTGCCGGCGAAGAGCATCCCGCCCTTAAGGTCGATGCCGGGCGCGCGCAAGGGGCTCGGCGACGTCCGATCCAGGCCGCGGGTGAGGGCGTCGAAGCGATCCGTCAGGGCGCCCAGATAGTCCCAGCGCAAGCCCACGTTGACCTTCAATTTACTGGTCACGCGGATGTCGTCCTGCACAAACAGCGACACCAGACGCTGCTGCAAGGCCGGTTCGGCATTCACGTCGATGAAACCACTCTGCGGTGTGTTCAACAGAAACGAGGCGATCGAATTGCCGGTCTGCGGCACTACCCGGTTGACGTCGTTGCCGGTGAACTGCGGATCGAAAGAGAAATTCCCCGCCGAGAAGCCCGGTACCCGGTTGTAAACGCGTTGCAAGCGCAGATCGATGCCGGTGCGAACGTTGTGGCGGCCAGTCAACTTCGAGTAGGTGGTGTGCACCGAATTGGTCTGCGCAATGGGACTATTGAGCACGGGCTGGGAGCCGGCGCCCTCGTAGTTGGTCCAGTTGAAGCGCGGAAAGAACTTGGCGGCTTGGCCGACGAAGACTGGGCTGAAGCCGGCGGCGCCCAGGTCGTAGCCCGTGCTGATCGAGTTGCCGGACTCAGCCAAGAAGCGCGCCAATCCCACACGGAAGTCCAACACCGAACTCTCGTTCAGCGTCTTGGTGACGGCGATGACGGCCGAGTGGTTCTCCCGTCTGAACGGGGTGTTTCCGCTCGTTTCGGCCGTGTTCAACGTGGAGTTGGTGGAGTAGCGGAAGCCCCGTTCTTCGGCCAGCGCGTTGCGCGAATAGCGGACGAACAGGCGCGTGCGCTCGCTCACGCTGTAGTCCACGCGGCTCGAGTATTGGGGGAAAAAGACCGTAAACTTACGCGTGTCGCCGGTAGATTGCAGGTTACCCAGGCCGGTAATCGGATTGCCGGGAAGGTTGCCATCGGGAATCAGCCCCAACACGTTCCGCGCGATGGGCGACAGACGGCTGGCCGGAATCCGATTGCCCGGGAAGGCATCGCGGGTGGTGCCGCGCGTGCTGAAAGGATCGAAGATCGTCTGTTGTTGCAGCACGCCCGCAGCATCGCGCGACCAGAAGGTATTGGAGAAATCGCCCTGCTTCTGGGCGGCCGTTGGCACGGAGGTGACGAACGGATCGGGAATCACCTGGTCGATCTTTTCGTAGGCGAAAGCGGCGAACAGCTTGTTCTTCCGGATGGCACCGCTGATGTCGCCGCCATAAGTATTGATGTTCGACGACTGTCGCCGAATGCCGGCGCGATTGTTCTCAAAGGTGTTGGCATTTAACACCGTGTTCTGCAGGAATTCGTAGAGCGTACCATGAATCTGGTTGCCGCCGGATTTGGTGATAATGTTGACGATGCCTCCAGTGGTCCAGCCGTATTGCGCGTCGTAGGAACTCGTTTGGACCTTGAACTCACTGGTCGCCTCCACTTGCGGAACGTAGGCTACCTGCCGGGCGCCGGCCAGGTTCGATACCCCGTCCACCAGCACTTCGTTCCCATTCGGTTGGCCGCCGCTAATGGCCATGGCGGACGATCCGGCAATGTCAAAGGGCCGGATGCGCGCCACGGAAGCGGCCAGGATCACGCCCGGAGCCGACCAGGCATTAGCGAAGACATTGCGCCCTTGCAGCGGTGTGTTCAGCACGCGGTTATTGTCGATGGTGAGGCCGCGGTCAGCCGACTCCGTCTGCACCACGGCGATGTCGGCGGTGACGTTGACGCTTTGCGTCACCTCGCCCAACTGCAGCGGAATATCGAGCACCGCGCGCTCGGCCACTTGTAACTGCACTCCGCTCCGGACGGACTTTTGGAAGCCTGCCTTCTCGAGGGTTAAGGTGTAGACGCCGGGATCGAGAAACGGGATGCGGTAGGTGCCATCGTCGAGAGAAGTGGTGGAGGCCACGACTCCGGTTGCCGTCAAGCGGGCCTCAATCCGAACGCCAGGCACACCGGCTCCGCCGGGGTCGTTCACCCGGCCCGATAACGTCGCGCGAAACTCCTGGGCATGGGCCCCGAGGCAGGTGAAGAGTAGCAGCGCCATTGAGGGGCTTACGAACGAGGGAAGCAGTCTAACCATGTTCCCGCAAGCATATGTCATGCGCCGTCCGGTAGCAATCCCCGCACGTGAGGACGGCACACTCGGTTCGGGAGGAGCGGCGATCGCCGCGGCCCAAGCCCGCGCCGGCCAAAATCGTTGACGGAAACCAAGTCCGCTTCCGCGCGATCAACGGTGCTAGCTCAGGCGGCGCCGCGCAGGTCGGCCAGCGCCTTGGCGACGGTGCTTTGCGCACGTTCGAGGTCCGCCAGTGAGAGAGTAACCAGGACCTTGTCCATGTCTTCCCCAGTGCGCATCATGATGCGCAGATGCGCCGAGGCGAGGCGCATGCACCACGGGTCAGTCAGCGCCACGCCGCTCGACTTCGACAATTCAAGCAAGAGCGGATGCGGCAGCGCGATCACTTTTTCCTGCGTTTCGGTTTCCTGAGGACTGGTGCCGGAGCGCAACTCAAATTTCACGTCTACCGTATCGGCGTGGCGGATGGAGATGCCCGTCTGCAGCCAGCGGAACTCCACTTCCCAGTCGCGCCCGAAGGGATCGGCGACCCGGAAGTAACGGCTGTTGAAGCGGGAAGTGGTCTCGGACGTCATACTCTTCCAGCGTAACACCGCTCCTTATTGAAAGAGCTTGCGTTCGCGGCGCAGGAAGGCCGGAATGTCGATGTCGTCCTTGGGCGGCTCCGGCTTAGCCGGCTCGGGCTCGGTGGCCGTGGTGGTGTTTATGGAACTGGTCTCGACGACTTCGGGGCCGGTTTCGGAGATGCTCTCGAAACGGCTCATAAAGGCCGGCCGCTCGCGGCGGAAGAACTCAAAGCGCGGCGGCGCCGGGGTGGGCGTCGCCGGCTCCACCGGCGTGGCCATCAGCGGCTCTGGCTGCGGCACCGAGTTGGGGAGCGGCGGTGGGCTCGACACGGGTTGGCGCAGCGATTCGCGGCGCACCGATTCGCGGCGCAGGGTTTCGGCCGAAATCGGCGCGGCCGGCTGGCGTGGAGATACGGCCCAAGCGGGCTCACTCCGCGACGGCAGTTCGATGATCTCCGGTTCCTCCATCTCCACTTGGGATGCAAAAAACTCCTCTTCCACCACTTCTTCCTCGTCGGGCTCCGCCTGGAAGCGCATCTGCGGATCGGAAGTGAGGATGGGACGATCGACGCTGGTGGGGTAGAACGTCTTGCGTTCAATAGCCGGCAAATGGGGACGATTGAAGCCCGTGGCGATGACGGTGATCTTGACAATGTCACCCAGCGCTTCGTTCATCACGACGCCGAAGTTGATCTGCACGTCATCGTTCTTAGCGGACTGGCGAATCAAGGAGCAGGCGGCGTTCACATCGTGAATGCCCAGTTGACTCGAGCCCGTAATGTTGATCAGAATGCCTCGCGCCCCTTCCACGCCGCCTTCTTCCAACAGCGGCGAACTAATCGCCTGGCGGGCCGCTTCCATGGCCGCCTCCTTGCCTTCGGCTGAGGCGGTGCCCATCATCGCGTAACCCATGCCGCTCATAATGGCGCGGATATCGGAGAAGTCGCGATTGATGAGGCCCGGGGTGGTCATGATGTCGCTGATACCCTGCACGCCTTGGCGCAATACATCGTCGGCGATGCGGAAGGCGTCAAAGAAGCTGGTACCTTTGGGCACTAACTCGAGCAAGCGGTTGTTGGGGATGGAGATGACGGTATCGACGGCGGCCGCTAGGTCGGCGAGGCCTTTCTCCGCCTGCTTCATGCGGCGCGGCCCTTCGAACTCAAAGGGTTTGGTGACCACGGCGACGGTGAGCGCGTTCATCTCCTTGGCCAGGGCCGCAACCACGGGCGCGGCGCCGGTGCCGGTGCCGCCGCCCAGCCCGGCGGTGACGAAGACCATGTCGGCGCCATCGAGAATTTCGAGGATGCGGTCTGTGTCTTCAAGCGCGGCTTGGCGGCCAACGGCCGGGTCAGCCCCGGCGCCCAGGCCATTAGTGATCTTGGTGCCGATCTGCAGCTTGTTGGGCACCGGCGAGGCGACCAGCGCCTGCCGGTCTGTATTCAGGATGTGGAAGTCGACGCCGGTGACGCCTTCGGTCATCATGCGCGCGACGGCGTTGGAGCCACCGCCGCCGACGCCGATCACCTTAATCCGCGTGCCCGCGCGCCGCTCTTCATCGTCCTGCAATTCAAAGCGCATCGGATTGAATTTCGAGATCTCGAGTTGTCCCATGGTCAACGGTTCCCTCTAACGAAAAACGAGGCCTAGAAAGCCAGGCGCCCGCTTCGTTGATTCCTTCCTCAGACGGATCCGGGCCGAGTACATTGCCAAGCCCGTCGCCGTCGTCCAAGCGGGATCTTCCAGGGTCTCCGGAAGGTCCGCGATTCCATCCGCATCCACCACCGCCGGACGCACGGGACAGCCCAGCATCCGTTCGGCGAGTTCGAGCAAGCCCGGCAGCCGCGATCCACCGCCGGTAAGTAAGGCCCCTTGTAACAACTGCTGCGTCATGCCGCAGTCGTCAATCGCTTCGCGCAGTTTCTCGAACAACTCTTCTGCGCGCACTTGTAAAATCAAACTCAGGTCCCGGCGCAGCGCCTGGCGCGGCGGCCGACCTTCGGGGGATGGTATCTCGATGATACTCTTCGCGGAGGTTAAGTCAACCATGGCGCAGCCCATCTGCAGCTTCAGTTGCTCCGCTTCTTCGGGCGCCACGGTGAGCCCGTAGGCGACATCGTTCGTAAACTGCTCGCCGCCCATGGGGATCGACGTGGTGCACAGCAGCGAATCGCCGTGATAAACCACGATGTCAGTGGACTGCATGCCGATATCGAGCAGCACCACCCCTTGGCGCCGTTCCTCCCACCGCAGCGCCGCGTAGGCCGCGGCCATCGGCTCAAACACCGTCTCTTCCACGCCCAGGCTCGCCGAGTGCAGCGCATTCACCAGGCATTGATGCTCCTGCGCCGAAGCAGTTACTAAGTGGACATGCGCTTCGAGTAACTCGGCCGTCATGCCCTTGGGATTGCGAAAGCCGGAGCGGCCGTCGACGGTAAAATCCTGTGGGAAGACCTGTAACAACAGCCGGTCCTCGTCCATCTGCACCCGGGAGGCGCGGCGAATGGCATATTCGAGGTCAGCGGTATCGAGCTTGCGGGGCCGGCCGAACTCATACGGCCAGCGTGCGGTACCGCCCACCACGCCGGGGCCGCCCAGACCAATCACCGCCGATTCCACCGCATGCATTGCGGCTTGTTCGGCGCTACGCACCGCCCAACGAACGCTTTCGGCGACACTTTGTTGATCGGCCAAACGGCCCTTCGTCCACCCGCGAGAGGCATGTTCACCATGGCCTAAGTAGCGCACGCGCTCGTCCTCGACGGCGAGGATCACGCAACGAGTGCTGCTACTGCCCGCATCGACACCGGCCGCCAAAATCGGCTTCCGCTTATTCATTCAGGCCGCTCCTCTGCGCCAGCGGCCTTCGCCTTCGCTACCGGACTCAACGCCACGATCTGTGTCTCCGACTGTAAGTCAAACCCCGGAATGTTCGGATTCTGGGGTAACTTCTCAATATTCGTAAAGTAATTCTCGAGCCGGACAAAGAATTTCTCGTGGCCCAGATACAATACGATTTCCCGCTGCATGAAAGGTTGATGAAGCTTTAAGTTATTGGGGTCGGAGGCATCCACCAGCGCGATGCGCTCCCGGTAAATTCCGGCCTCGCGCATCAGCTTCACGACGCGCTGCACCCGGATCTTCCGCTCTTCAATCGGCACTTCCGGCGATACGCCGATAACCACCGGCGCCGGCGGGCGAGACGTTCCGTAAGGCGTCAGAATCGTGCCTTCGTTGTCAATCAAGGCCAGGTGGAAGGCCTGCCCGAGTTCGATATCACGAGGCGTCGAAGGCAGATGGAGAGAGGCGACGGGCACCCGTTCCGTAAGATGCACCTGGATCCGGTTCGGCCAAATTCGCAGCACGGAGGCATCCCGCACCCAGTCAATCTTCGTCAGCCGTTCGCGGCGTTCGTCAAGGGGCACTAAGTAAATACTTTGGCCTAAGTCCGGCGCAAAAATCTTCAGCACTTCTTCGCGATCGGCCCGCTTCATCCCGGTAATTTGTAAGTTCGGGCTCGGCTCACCGGCCTCAACCGGCGGCGCTAACGCGAAACGAGGCTCCGTGGCGAGAAACTCATCGATCTTCGAGCCGAGCCACAAGAACAAGAGCAGCGCGATCACGCCACCCAGACTCCAGCCGAGTAACTTCCACGGCGGGGCGGACGGGGCCGTCGCTTCCTGCTTCTTGGCACGGGTCCGCTTCGGCTTTTCAACCGTTTCTTCTTCGGCATTCGACACCACTTCGGCCGCGCTAGGCTCCTCGCCCACGCGCTTCCGTGGCCGGTCGTCATTCGAGTCGATAATCATACGCGATCCCGCAATCTGCCCAAAATCATTTCGCCGGCCTGGGATACGGTGCCGGCTCCTAAAGTAATAATCACGTCGCCATCTTTCGCTTGCGCCGTCACGGCTTCCACACCCGCTTCGAGCGAACCGACATAAGAAGCACCCCGATGGCCAAATTCGCGCAGGCGGCGGGCTAGTGCATCGCCCGTGGCTCCTTCAATCGGTTGCTCGCTCGCCGCGTAGACATCGGTGACATACACATCATCGGCTTGGTGAAAGGCGCGCGCGAACTCATCCATCAAATGATGCGTGCGGCTATATCGATGGGGCTGAAATAGCACATGCACGCGGCCGAATTTACATCGGCGCGCCGCGTCCAAGGTGGCCCGGACCTCGGTCGGGTGATGCCCATAGTCGTCGATCACCGTTACGCCGGCCGCTTCGCCACGCACCTGGAAGCGCCGGTCAACGCCGGTGAAACTCTTCAAGCCCGCCGCAATTTGCTCCGTGGTCAGTTGGAGTTCCAAGCCCACCGCCACCGTCGCCGTTGCGTTCAGCACGTTGTGCATTCCCGGCAAGGGCACTTCGAACTCGCCTAGATCTTTACCGCGTAACTCCAAGCGGAACTGGCTGGTTAAGTGCCCATAGCGGGTATCGCGAATCACTAAGTCCGCCTGCGCGCTAGTGCCATAAGTCAAAACCCGGCGCTTCACGTCCGGCAGCACCTGCTGGATATTCTCGTCATCCAGGCATAGGATCGCCACGCCGTAGAAGGGCACCTTGTTAATGAAGTCGGTGAAGGCGCGGCGAATGGCGGCGAGGTCGGCGTAATGGTCGAGGTGTTCGCGGTCGATGTTAGTAACAATCGCAACGATGGGCGCCAACTTCAGGAAGGACCCGTCGCTCTCATCGCTCTCTACCACCAGAATGTCACTTTGGCCCACCCGGGCGTTAGAGCCGCCCATCATGCCGACGCGGCCGCCCACAACGACGGTGGGGTCCAAACCGGCGTGACTCAGCACCGTCGCCGTGAGCGACGTGGTGGTCGTCTTGCCATGGCTGCCCGCCACGGCGATGCCGTACTTCAACCGCATTAATTCCGCCAATAACTCTCCGCGCGGAATTACAGGAATTCCGCGCCGCCGCGCTTCCATTACCTCGGGGTTGTCCGGCGACACGGCCGAACTCACCACCACCGCCTGCGCTTCGCCGACATTCGCCGCCGCGTGGCCCGCGGCGACCCGCGCACCAAGGCCCTCTAGCCGTTCCGTCAGCGGCGATAGTTTGAGGTCGCTCCCGCTGATCCGGTAACCCAGATTTAGCAGCACCTCGGCAATGCCGCTCATGCCAATGCCGGCGATGCCCACGAAATGCAGATGTTGCTGCTTAAAAAACATTCTCACCCAAAATTGTTTCGGTTTTCACGAGCCATGTCAAATTCGGTACCCAGAGTACTCGGTCGGGGGCGCTCCGGCAGGTCGACCCTTTCGGGCTTCCGCTCCAAGGCCGGCCGCAGAATTGAGTCCACTAAAGCCCAGTCAATCTTCGTCATTTTTTGCCTCCGCTGGCCAATTCTTCGAGGTAATCCGCCGCTCGTTCGGCCGCGCCGCGCTTGGCCAATTGGCGCGCCGCGTTTGCCATCTCTTCCAAACCGGCGCGATTTCCGCGCGCCCGCGAAATTTCGGCCAGCAAGCGCTCGCTGGTGAAATCCACATCCAAAACTAATCGCGCCGCACCCTGCCGCGCCATCGCTTCGGCATTTTTGCGCTGGTGGTCGTCCGCCGCAAAGGGGTACGGCACCAGCACCGATGGCCGCCCGGCCGCGCATAACTCGCTCAAGCTCCCGGCCCCGGCGCGGGCAACCACCAAGTCCGCCTTGGCGAATTCAGCCGGCATATCCTCCAGAAACGCTCGGACCTCGCCTTGCATTCCGCTACGGCCGAATTCTTCCGTCAACTCCTCTTCCATCGCGCGGCCACATTGCAGCGTCATCCGGACATGGTCCCGGGCCAGTTTCGGCCAAGCCGCCCGCGCCGCTTGGTTCAACGTGCGCGACCCTTGGCTGCCGCCCGTCACCAATACGGTGAACGCCAAGTTCGCCGCCGGCGGCACGCGGAAAAATTCGTCGCGCACCGGCAATCCGGTTACTTCGCTACGCCCAGCCGGAAAGCTACGCGCCGTTTGCTCAAAACTAATCAGCGCCCGCGCGGCGAAGCGACCCAGCCAACGCGAAGTAAGTCCGGCCACGGCGTTCGGCTCCATCAACACCATCGGCACGCGCCGGGCCACGGCGGCTAACATTGGCGGCGCAGCGACATAGCCACCCATTGAGAAGAGGGCCGCCGGCTTACGACGCCGCAAAATTCGGCGGCACTCAAGCACGCTGGCGCGTAACTGCCATAAAGTCTTCATACGCCGCGTAAGTCCTTGCCCTTTGAGGCCGCCAATTTCGATCCACTCGAGCGGGAAACCCTCGCGCGGAACTAAGCGCGACTCGATGCCCGCCCGCGTGCCCACGAAGAATGGCTCGTGACCGCGGCGGCGCAACTCCCGCGCCACCGCCAGAGCAGGCATCACATGCCCGCCCGTTCCTCCACCGGCCATCAAAAAACTCCAGCTCATCCGGAATGCTCACTTACGCTCATTAACATCCCGAGCATCAGTAAGGTGCCCAGCATGGAGCTACCGCCATAACTAATCAATGGCAGCGGAATCCCTTTGGTGGGGGCCATGTCCAGTACGACACTCATATTCACCAAAGCCTGCAGGACAATCGACACCGTGATCGCCAGGGCCAAGTAGCGCCCAAAATCATCGGGCGCGGAAAAGAATAAACGCAAGCCTCGATACAATAAGATCAAAAAACCGGCTATTACTGCTGAGGAGCCCCATAAACCTAACTCTTCACCAACTACCGCGTAAATAAAGTCCGAATGAGCCTCCGGCAAGTAATGCATCTTCTGCTTGCCTTCCATCAGGCCTAGGCCGAGAACGCCGCCCGAGCCGACTGCGATCTTGGATTGATGCACTTGATAGACGGCATCCCGGTTCGAACTTCCGTTCTCGATGTACTCCTTTAGGCGGCCACTCGGATCGAATTTTTTCGTCACTTGATAGTCGGGGTCTAAATAGCCAAGAACCCGCTGCAGCCGGTAGGGCTTCAAGAGAATCGATAAACCAATCAAGGGGACCAGTGCCAGTGCCGCCATGATGAAATAACGACGTTCCATCCCGGCCACGTAGAAAAGCGCCGCCGCCGTGCCCACCATCACCGCCGCCGTACCTAGGTCAGCCAGTAAGACCGCGCCCGCGGCGAGGCCGATCACCAAAGCGGCGGGGCCAAAGGTGAAACGGCTATTGATGTCGCTTAGCCTACGGCAGACAAACCAAGCCAAGAATAGAATCAATGCGGGCTTGGCGAACTCCGAAGGCTGTAATGACATCACTCCGAGATCGAACCAGCGATGTTTCTTGCCTACCGCGTAAGCCGCCAGCACCAGGGGAATCGTCAAGCCGAGGGGCGCCAGTGCCCAGCGCGAGCTATTCCATTGCCGATAGTCGATCTTCTTGATCCGCATCATGACCAGGAATCCCAACACGGCCGCGCCGAGTTGTTTCATCGCATTCCAACGCAACATCGTCTGCCAATCAATCGGTAGTTCGGTGCCTAAACTCATAACCGAAGGGTTCTTTAGTTCTTGGGCGATCGACTTGACGCTCGAAGCGCTATAGACCATCACCAAGCCAAAAAATACTAAACCCAAAGTCGTTCCGAAAAGCGGCCAATCGGTGCGGACACGAACTGCCATGCTAGTCGCCCTCCAATTCCCGGACGACGGTCTTAAAAAACCGCCCTCGTTCTTCAAAATTCTGAAATTGATCCCAACTGGTGCAGGCCGGGGCAAGCAATATAATGTCGCCGGCTTCGGCTCGCTGCGCTGCGAAACGTACTGCGGCGTCGATGGTACCCATCTGTTCGAGCGGCGCGACACTGGCTAGTTGCCCGGCAATTTTCCCCGCATCCTGACCCACTAACAATATGGCCCGCGTACGGCCCGCCAGCGGCTCGCGCAAAGGAGTGAAGTTCAAACCCTTATCCTTACCACCTAGGATGATCCAGAGCGGCCCCTCCAGGGCGGCAATCGATTTGAGGGTGGCGGCCGGCGTAGTGGCCTTGGAATCATTGTAATAGCGCACGCCAAGTCGCGTCCGGATAAATTCGAGCCGATGTTCGACGGCTTCAAAACTCTCAACACCGCGGGCAATCGCCTCCAGGCTGGCGCCAGCCTCCCGCGCCATTCGTGCGGCTGCCAGGACATTCTCCAGATTATGCTGCCCAGGCAACGGCACATCTTTCGCCGCCATGAAGGCCTCGCCGTCCAGCAATAATTGGCCATCCGATAGCCAAACGCCACCGGACACCGCCTGGCGCGTGCTAAACCAGGCTACTCGCGCCGGTGTTTGGGCCGCATAAGAGGCCGAGACGGAGTCATCTAAATTCAGCACGGCTAAGTCGGCGGCGGTTTGTCCGCGCAAAATACGCCCCTTCGCTTCGATGTAAGCCGCCATCGATCCATGCCAATCAAGATGATTTTCGGAAATATTCAGAATAGCCGCAATCCGCGCATGTAAATTCGATGTGGTGGCCAACTGAAAGCTGGAAAGCTCCAGGACATTCCACTGGTCTTCGCGAGAGCTCTCGACCATCGCCGTCGGAGGGATGCCGATATTGCCGCCTACTTGGGCCGCGACACCAGCCGTGGCCAGTAAGTGACCGAGTAAAGCCGTAGTGGTTGTCTTGCCGTTCGATCCGGTGATCGCGACCACCGGCCCCCTCATAAAGCGAGCCGCGAGTTCCACTTCCCCAATTACTTCTACTCCGGCGGCGCGAGCTTTCTCGAGGTCGGGTACGCTGGCCGGTACGCCGGGAGAAACAACGACTAAGTCGGCGCTGGTGAGCAACTCGGCTCGTTGCGGAAGAAAGCTGATACCCAGTTGGTCGAGTACCGCGCCGGCCGAGCCCAACTTCTCCAGAGGTCTGGAGTCCGTCGCCGTCACACGGGCACCGCGCGCCGCCAGAAACTTAGCCGCGGCCAAGCCGGAGCGGGCCAGCCCTAAAACGACGACTCTGAGTCCTTCTAGTTTCATCGCAACTTCAGCGTCGTGAGCGCGAACAAAGCCATTACTAACCCTGCTACCCAAAACCGAATGACTACTTTCGTCTCGCTCCAACCGAGAGCTTCAAAGTGATGGTGTAGCGGAGCCATCTTAAAAATACGCTTCCCTCTCAGTTTAAAACTTCCAACTTGCAATACTACCGAAAGTAGCTCCACCACATAGACTCCGCCGATGAAGACAAGCAAAAATTCCTGTTTGATTAACACCGCAATGGTGCCTAAACATCCGCCCAAAGCCAGGGCGCCGACATCGCCCATGAACATTTCTGCTGGATGAGCATTGAAGCAGAGAAATCCTAAAGAAGCACCCATCATGGCCGCACAAAGGATAGTCAATTCACCGGCATTCGGAACGCGCGCGATATCGAGGTAAGTGGCAAACTCGCGATGGCTATTTACATAACACAGCACGGTCATTGCGCCTGAGGAGATGATCATGAGTCCAATGGCGAGACCGTCGAGTCCATCGGTGAGATTGACCGCATTCGATGACCCCACGACGACGATCACCATGAAGAGAAAGAAGGGTAGAAATCCGAAAAAATAGGTCCACGGATTCTGCAGCAAACTATTCAAAAGTAAGTCAGGCTTGTAAGTTTTGAAAAACGGGACGTTAAGCTTGGTGTCATAACCGGCCCGAGCGTGCATGGCCAGCAAGATAAGCCCGATTGCCATCGCAACGGCGATCTGCATGTACAATTTCTGCCGGGAGGTGAGGCCCAGATTTCGTTTCTTGGCGATTTTGGTGTAGTCGTCCCAGAAGCCGATAAAGCCGAACCCGACGATCGAGAAAAGCGCGATCCATACGAAGGCATCACGTAAGTTGGCCCACAGCAGAGTCGGCACAATACTTGAGGCGAGAATCAGCAATCCGCCCATCGTAGGCGTACCAGCTTTCTTCAGATGGCTCTTGGGTCCGTCCTCCCGGATATGCTGGCCAAAAGAGAATTGTTTCAGTTTGCGAATTACCCATGGGCCTAGAACGATTGACATCAACAACGCGGTGATGGCCGCAAACGCGGTGCGAAACGTCAAGTATTGAAAGAGCCGAAAAGGGCTGAAAAGCGGGTACAACTGTTCGTAGAGAAGCCAATAGAGCATGCTAGCGGCCCTCCAGAAAACGATTCATCGCGAGTTCTACATGGGTTCCACGGGAACCCTTGAAAAGAATAGCGTCACCGGTTTTTGCAGTATTGTGCAAATATACCCCGGCTTCTTCTGGGCTCTCGAAAAAAAGTGCGGCGCCTGCGTCCAAGCCAGAAGCTCGTCCGGCATCTATTAGATGCCGAGCGGCGCCGCGAATTCCGAGCAGCACAGTAACTCCGATCGTCGCGGCGTACTGACCTACGTCGCGATGTAACTCTTCGGCCCACCGGCCCAACTCCAACATTTCCCCGAGCACAGCGATCCGACGCTGAGCAGGGGTGGCCGCCAAAACGTCCAACATGGCGCGTACCGCGGCAGGATTCGAGTTGTAACAGTCGTCCAAAATTGTAATTCCGTCGACATTCCGGCGCTCCCCACGCATCTTGGCCGGCCGCAAGGACGCCACGGCGTCGCGAAGGTGTTCGAGCTTAGTGCCGAGTTCTCGCGCGACCGCTAGGCCCGCCAGCAGGTTTGAGAGCGAATGACGGCCAGTCAACTGCGACTGAAAGACTACTTCTTCCACCTGGAAAGCCATGGAGTCAGCACCCACGTTCAGGAGTTTTCCCTGTAAGTCGGCACCTTCGCCCACGCCAAAGCGAACCCGTTTGCCGGGATAAGAGAATTCCCGCACGCGCGGATCGTCGTAGTTTAGAATAGCCAAACCGCTCGCCGGGAGAGCCTCAATTAATTCTCTTTTGGCAGCGGCGATGCCTTCGATGGAGTCGAAATTCTCGATGTGCGCATAGCCGACATTCGTGACAATTCCGACCTGCGGCCTGGCGATATGGCACAACTGCCGGATCTCTCCCGCGTGGTTCATTCCCATTTCGAGCACCGCGAAGCGGGCGTCGTCTGGCAGACGGAGTAACGATAAGGGCACGCCCAAGTGATTATTAAGGTTCCCCTCCGTTTTTCCGGTAGGGTGCTCAACGCTGACGAGAGCGGCGACGACATCTTTGGTGGTCGTTTTGCCGGCGGACCCGGTAATGCCAATTACCGTGCCATCCCACCGTTCGCGGCATTGCGTGGCGAGTAATTGCAAAGCCTGCCCGGCATGGGCAACCTGGAAGGTCGGCCTTTCGGCGATCGGGCGCTCAACGACCGCGGCCACGGCACCCATCGCCAATGCGGCGCCCACATACTCGTGGCCATCGTGCCGATCGCCCGGTAAGGCAAAAAACAGGTCACCCGGAGCAGTGGTGCGGGAATCTATGCTCCATCCCGTAACGACAGCATCTTCACTAAGGGGCGCAAGCTCTAAAACGGTCGCGACCTGAGCCAACGTCATTCTCATCGCGAGTATCCTAACTGCGCAAGCACGTCGCTGGCTACTTCGCGGTCGTCAAAGTGAATGGTTTGGTCACGGAAAATCTGGTAAGTTTCGTGACCCTTGCCGGCGAGAATCACGATGTCTCCAGGTTGAGCGGACTCAAGGATGGCCTGAATCGCTTTTCGCCGGTCCGGCTCAAGTAAGTAAGGGGTGTCAAAGCGAGCGAGTCCCACTAAGACATCGTTCATGATGCCAAGTGGATCTTCCGAACGTGGATTGTCGCTGGTGAGTACGACTAAGTCGGAACCTTCGGCGGCGGCTTTTCCCATCATGGGCCGTTTGGCCCGATCGCGATCGCCACCGCAACCGAATAGCGTAAGTACTCGCTTCGGCCGCATAGCCCGGGCGACAGCGATCGTATTCCGGAGCGCGTCATCGGTGTGCGCATAGTCGACCGCCACCAGGAAGGGCTGCCCAGCACTTATCCGCTCGAAGCGCCCCGGCACGGCTTCGCAAGCAGCGACGCCGGCGGTGATTTGGGCTGGGCCAAGGCCATAGCTAAGTCCGGTGGCGCAGGCGGCGAGGATGTTATAAACATTGATCCTGCCGACTAACTTACTGCGAACCTCAAATGTGGCTTGGGGCGCGTTGAGAGTAAAATGCAAGCCGTCAAAGTCCTCATGGACTCGTTGGGCGCGCACGTTGGCATTGGCGTGGAGACCATACCAATAGGCGCAGGTGTCGGCGTGCAATGGCACGTTGGCCGACCACTCATCGTCTCGATTCAGAACGGCGCATCGAGGTGCCGGTGCGTCTTGCCCCTGAAATAACTCGCATTTGGCGGCAAAGTAAGCCTCCATCGTGTTGTGAAAATCAAGATGGTCGCGGGTAAAGTTAGTGAGGACGGCGGTGTGAAAAGTTAATCCCCGCACCCGTCCTAACGCTAGCGCATGCGACGAGATCTCAGCCGTCAGGGAAGAACCGTCTTTGGCGAGTAAGTCTCGCATCAGGCGGTAGAAATCCAAAGATTCGGGAGTAGTGTTCGGCGCCGGTCGCACGTCGCCCGCTAATCGATATTCAATCGTTCCGACCAAAGCGGTCGGCCGGCCTTGTTGCTGAAGGATCGCATCCACCAGATAGGAAGTAGTCGTTTTTCCGTTGGTACCGGTAATTCCTGTAACCTGAAGCTGCTTAGTAAGATCACCGAATAAGTTACGCACCGCCAAACTGAGAGCACGACGTCCATGTTCCACTTCGATCCACAGGGTTCCAATTTCCACATCTTGCGGGGGAGGCGGAAGTTCGCCGACGATGGCCACGGCGCCTTGCGCAATGGCCGCCGCAGCGAACTTCCGGCCGTCGACGTTCACGCCGGAAAAGGCGAAGAAAACATCTCCGCGCCGAATTCGACGCGAGTCGTAGTCAATTCCGCTCACCATGACAGTCTGCGCAAGCGGGGGCAGGGGCTGCTTCAGCCCGACTCCATCCAGCAATTGCGCCAAGGTCATCATTCGGGTAAACGGCTAATCTCTTTCCGTACCGCCGGAATCGATTCCGGCAGGTCTTTGGGAACGTCGAGGATGCGAAGAATCGGCTCCGCCACCTCTTTGAAGACCGGGGCCGCGAGAGCACCGGCGTATTGCGTGGCGCCATTGAGCGTAACGACGACCACAAGTTGCGGATTATTCAACGGGGCGAACCCCATAAACGAGGCATGGTAATGGCCGTGTAAGTAATGGCCTGTCTTGGGGTCGATCATTTGTGCCGAGCCGGTTTTTCCACCCATGGAGTAACCACTCATTTTAGCCGCTGTGCCGGTGCCACCTTGCAAAACGACCGATTCTAGAATTTGAAGTACTTTCATCGCGGTTTCCGGGCGAATTACTTGGCGAGCCGGTTCGGTGTTCTCTCCATCAAAGCCAGCGCGCAGAAACTTCGCTTCGGGCGATAACTGACTTTTGAGAACCGTGGGCCGCACCATACGGCCGCCGTTGGCCAGCGTGGACATCAATTGGGCTAACTGCAGAGTAGTCGCTGTCATTTCGTGGCCGACGGAAACGTAAGCAATTGAATTCTGCCGCCAGGTGGCTAAGGGATGAACCACGCCGGCTGTCTCGGCCGGTAACTCGATTCCCGTACGAGATCCAAAGCCGAAGCCGCGGAGCGCGCGGAAATAGCGATCTCGTCCAGTAAGTGTTGCCATCTTGATCGCGCAGCCATTGGCGGACCGCGCAATCGCTTCCCGGACGGACATGACCCCTAACTTATGCCCGTGGGCTTCACCCGGCATTTTCCCGAAGAGTTTCTCGCCGCAATTCAACATCGTGTCGGCCGTAACGACACCGGCTTCCAGCGCGGCGGCCAACGCGACCACCTTGAACACCGAACCGGGCTCGAATGGGACTTCGACAGCTAGATTCTGCCGGAGTTTCTGCTCGATCTCGTTGCGCGGCGAGATATTCGGGTCGTAAGTCGGGTAATTCGCGAGGGCACGGATGTGACCCGTTTTCGGGTCCATGACGATGATTGAGCCGTTGTTCGCGTTAGCCTTGACTGCCTTCTCAAGCGCTCGTTCACAGATGTATTGCATGCGGCGGTCAATGGTGGTTTCGAGCGACTCTCCGGCTAAGGCGGGCTCCGCCACTTCCATGCTGTAGCCTTGTCGCTTGGAGTCAACGGCGACCCGAGTGAGACCGGAATGACTGCGTAATTCCTCGTCTTGAGCTTTTTCGAGCCCAGCGTAGCCTTTTCCGTCGTCGTGGATTCCACCGAGTAACTGCGCAGCCAGGCGGCCATTCGGGTAAAGGCGTTTATACTCCGTGCGAAACTCAATCCAATCGAGATTAAGACTGCGTAACTTCTCCGATTGTTCCGGAGTGATCTTACGCGCAATCCAAAGAAACCCGGAAGGCTTCGAAGTTGGATCACCGGAGGCGGCCACGCAACTGAGTTTCGTGGAGTTAGCCGCCGGCATCGACTTACGCCCTTTCGCCGCTAGAATATTGGTGCAGAGCTGAACTGGATCTAAATTGAGAATCCGGGAGAGCATCGTAACTGCTATGTCCACATCCGGCAGACGCATGGGATTGATAGCCACCGAATCTACGGGCAGACTCATTGCTAGCGGTAAGCCTTGTACGTCCAGCATCATGCCGCGCGGCGGATCGATTTCCAGTTCGCGCGTCTGCTGCGCCTTGGCCTCAGCCAAGAGTTTGTCGTGATTGACGATTTGTAACTGCACCAAGCGTGCCGCGATCAGTGCCGCCCAGACGAAGCCCAGGCGCGCGAGAAGGCGAACGCGGTTTCTTGCCCGCTGATCTATCTCACTCATCTTTTTTTCCTCGCGCCAGGTATAGGTGGGGGAGGTGGCCTGGCGCAGAAGCCGTTTGCTATCGAACGGCCTTGGGTTGCTTCGAAACGTTGAGCGCCATCGCGGGCTTGTTGCTGCTGCTTGGCGCCAAATATTGCACAGTTTGGGGCGCGGGATCCACCATCTCTTGGTACCGCGCGATCTCCTCCAGACGCTGAGGCGTCAACAAGGAGGTTCGTTCCAAAATCAAAGCGGATTTCTGCTTAGCCAGATCTTCCCGCTCTATTTCCAATCGTTGTAGCTTGTAGCCCGCGAGCAGGCTAAAGACACTGGGCAACAGCAAGACAATCAGCATCGATGCACTGGCTACGGTGGCGCCAATTGCCTTCCAGCAAGTGCCGCGCGCGGCGGGGTCTTCCAGGCGAACCACCTGGCTGTTGTCAAAGGTTTTAATGTGTAAGTACACATCTTCGGCCGGCAAGGGCCGCAAACGGTAGCGCTCACTATCACGGCGGGGCACAGCCTCCGAGCTGCGGTCCGCGGCCATTTCGCCAAATCGATCCCAAATTACTGTCCAAGCGGCCATATCATTCTCCCGAGTATCTTTCTTGTTTTTGTTCTTTACTCTTCGCTAACTGCCATCTCCACGCACCGCAATTTCGCGCTACGTGAAGGTGGATTCCTTCTTACTTCGTCGTCCGAAGGCGCTACTACATGCTTGGTAAGCACCCGCGCTTGGCCTGACTTGCCAAGCGCCTGAAAATGCTGCTTCAAAATCCGGTCTTCGAGCGAGTGAAAACTGATCGTGACGACCCGCCCGCCCGGACCGACTAACTGCGGCAAAGCGTCCATTAACGCCTTGATTTCGTCTAACTCGCGATTCACGGCGATTCGCAAAGCCTGAAACGTTTTCGTTTCCGGCGCGATCGTCCGCGAGGTGCGAGGGGTGACCTGGGTGATCAGCCGGCAAAGCTGACCCGTTGTAGTCACAGGCCGCCCTTTCGCGATTGCCCTGGCGATCTGCCGGCTCCTCCTCTCCTCGCCATACTCGTAGATCAAGTTGGCGAGCTCTAATTCGCTCGAGTAATTGCAAACATCCGCGGCGGTTTCGCCCTGGCTTCGGTCCATCCTCATGTCGAGAGGTCCGTCGGCCATAAACGTCATGCCGCGCTCGGGCGTTGTCAACTGATAGCGACTCACTCCGAGATCCGCCACCAAACCGTTGGCCAAACCTAAATCCATCGCCTGCCAGCGCTGCACCAGCGTGGAGAAGGGGCCCTGCGTGAACCGGACCCGCTCCGGCGAATCCACGATAGTCGCGCGGGCCATGGCCAAACTCTCCGCATCGCGGTCGTTCGACACCACGAGCCCGCGGCCCACTTGCGCCGCGATCGCCCGGGTATGCGAACCCAACCCACAGGTAGCATCCAAATAGACTCCGCCGTCGCGCGGCGCCAGCCACTCCAAAACTTCGTCGGTCATGACGGGGACATGCTGCATACATCACGCCTACCTCATCCCCAGCCGATCCATCGTCCGGGCGTTGCCTTCCCGGTTGGCCCGGGCGGCCGCCAACTTCACCGCCATCGCCTCTTCAGAGAGCACTTCGATATGCCCGCGGACCCAGCGCACCTGCACGGTCGTTCCTTCAAGCTTCAACCCACGACGTAAATTCGTCGGCATCAAGACACGATCCTGATTGTCAACATCGCTCGTATCACCGTAATATTGGGCAAGGGTATTCACCCCTTCAAACGCGTCGTACTCGTCGCCCTGCGCGTTTTCGAACTTCGCGACTTCCGTCATCCAAACGGGCATCGCATAGATTCGAGCCGCCGCCTCGTCGAATGTCGTTATAAATGCCGTCGATCCTTCACGCTTCAAATAGTCCGAAAACTTTACCGGAAGCTTCAGCCGACCCTTGTCGTCAACTTTGGCCGGATGATAGCCCTGCGGGGGCCCATCATACATTCCGGCTTTGGCATCCACTTCCGACACTTTTGCTCTCTTAACTCCGTCCTGGGCTTTATGCTTGGGTCGATTCTAGCACTTTTGACCACTTTCGACCACCTCATCATCATACATAGAACTCGTCGGGACGTAAATCCTTTTTTCTTCGCTATTTAGGGCCTATTTAGGCGAATACAAGGCGAAGCGTTACTCAGGCCACCATACCTAGTGGTGGTGAGGCTAACAGCCCCACCTATTGACACCTGAGGGCATTTAGCCACACTAAACGCGAGTATTTACAATTCTTATGGGCAAAGAAAAAGCCCCGCCGGATAATCCGGCAGGGCTGGTTGGCAAAACGGGGAAGAAGTTACTTTACGGTGACGAGGCCCTTAAACTTTTCATAATACTGGGTTTGGACGATTTTCTTGGTGGATAAGTCTTCCACACTGGCGAGGGGGCGGGCCTTGATGATCCTGTCGGCGTTGGCGTCGCCGATGCCCGGCAAAGCGATCAACTCGGCGCGGGTGGCCGTGTTCAGATTCACTTTGCCGCCCATGGGGGACATGGTCTTCTTCGGCTCGACGACGTCAATGACCTTCTTGGCGCTGGCTTTAGTGAGATCGGCGGTCTCGGAGCCGACAGTTTTAGCGACCTTGGCGGTCTTCTTCGCAACGGCTTTGGTGCCATCAACCGTCTCGGTAGATACCTTTTCGGCCACCTTGGCCGTCTTCTTGGCGACCTTCTTCGTACCTTCGGCCACGTCTTTCGCCGCGGTCTCGGTGACCTTGGCGGTATTCTTGGCGGTTTTTTCCGCCGCTTCCTCGGCCTGCTTCATGGCTTGCGGCGCGGCCGCCAAGCTCAAAGCCATCAAAAGAGACAACCCAAATCTAAACATAAAAATCTTTCCTTTCCCTCAACTTACCTGGACCAACGCGGCGCCTCTTTCGAGCCGGCGTCCGGTGAAGGAAACGTCTTCGAAAGCAGATCATGCCAGGTGAGCCGTTCCTGGTCCAATACCGCCCAGAACAACCCGAGGCCGAGTGGCAGCACGCTGAAGGTGCCCCAGGCGACCCGCAGAAACCGTTCCTGCACGGTGGGTTCGTCACCATCGAACGTCACCAAACGCAGGCCGGCCCAGCGCATGCCGGGCGAATCACCGCCGGCCAAAATAAATAAACTGCGGTAAAACAAGACGACGGCCAAGGCCAAGACAGCGTAAACAGCCCAACCCAGGAGGGATTCGGGCAAAGGACTCGCGCCGAGGTTACGGGTCATGACGGCGTACGCGAGAGCCATCAAGCCAAAAGCGCCCACCATCACGAGACCATCGAAAAACCCGGCCATGATGCGGGCGGGCAACGGCGCCACGGCCTCATCGGTGTAGATGTCAGATTCGGGGGCGCGCTGGCGCTCTTTAGCCTGTTGAAAACTGAGGGAGCCCCAATCACCTTCGCCAGGCAAGTCGCTGAGGGAAAAATCGCGCTCGGCGGAGGGGCGGGTAGGTACGGGAGTGGGGGCCTCGGGGGCCATGCGGGCAGCTGTGCCGCGGCCGCCGGAGTCTGACCCAACGAGAGGAGAGGCTACCTCCAGAGGAGTAGGGACGACGGGAACCGGCTGATCGGGACGACCCATGTCGTGGACCGACGATGCCGGGCCGCGGTAGGCATCGGGCGCCGGGCGCGCGTTGGCTAAGTGCAGGCGCCGGCCGCATCGAAAGCAACGGTCTTCTTGACGCGCGTTTGAGGTTCCGCAGAATCGGCAGCTAATCATGTTTGGTTTTCGGCGCTCTCCCTAAGCTCCGTTCCCGCAGGCTTGGTTGCGGGCGCTTCCCAGTCCATGCAAGAGTACAGAAGAGACCTTCCGCCGCTTGTATTGTCGTAACACATTTCAAACCCTTTGTCATCAACGACTACTGCGAAAAGCCATCGTCGCACTGGCGGCGGCGATACCGTTGCTCGCGCAATTCAACCCGCGACAGTATCCTTTGCCAGCCGCGCCGGTGGTGCCGCTGGAGCCGAGCCAGAAGATTGAACGCAAACGAAACGATGCTCCGGGGCCGAATGATATTGTCGTGCGAGGCGTGACGCAGGAAGTGCAAGGAGTAAAGCGACTCTTGCGCGGGAGCGTCGAACTCGAGACGACGGACGTGCTGTTGAAGGCGGATGAGATCGACTACGACACGGAGACCGGTGACTCCGAGGCGCGGGGCCATGTGCACTATGAGAATTTCGTGACGGGCGAAATTTTGTCTTGCGATCGAGCGGTGTATAACCTCGAGACGCAAGATGGCAAATTTTACAATGTGCAAGGATCTTCGCCGTCCAAGATCGATGCGCGGCCGGGGATCCTGAGCACGTCGAATCCGTTTATCTTTCAGGGCCGTTGGGCGGAGCGGCTGAAGCAACGTTACATTCTTTACGATGGCTTTATCACGTCCTGCAAATTACCGCGGCCATGGTGGCGGCTAACGGGGCCGAAGTTCGACATTATTCCGGGGGAGCGGGCGATCACGCAGCGATCGTTCTTCAAGGTCGGCAATGTGCCAGTTTTCTACTTCCCTTATTTCTATAAGTCCTTGGCGAAGCAGCCGCGGCGGAGTGGATTTTTGACGCCGCAATTCGGCACGTCATCACGTCTTGGTTTTGTTTATGGGCTGGGTTATTTTTTGGCAATTAATCGAAGTTATGACTTACTTTACAACGGTACTTACTTTACGCAACGCGGCCTGGCGCATACCGTTGATTTTCGCGGGAAGCCGAATGAACGGTCCGACTTCAACGTCAATCTGTGGGGAATCAACGACCGTGGGCGATTGTTGAATGACGGAGTAACCCGGATTAAAGAAGGTGGTTTTAGCATGACGTTTTCGGGCCGCACGGAATTGGGCCGGGGCTGGCAAGCGCGCGGCCAAGGGAACTACTTATCCAGCTTGACATTCCGGCGCGCCTTTACCCAAACCTTTACCGAAGCGATCGCGTCGGAAGTGAAATCGATCGGCATTGTCGACAAGCATTGGTCCAGTTACAGTATTCATGGGGTGGTGGCGGATCTGAAAAATTTTCAGAGCGATGCGCCGGGGGATCGGGTTTCGATCCGCCAGCTACCGCAGGTGGAGTTCGTCGTGCGGGAACGTCCCGTATTTAAGCGGGAGTTGCCGGTGTGGGTGTCGCTTGAAAGCACCGGGGGCTTGGTGCGCCGCAGTCAACCACTGTTTCAAACGCGCGCGTTTGTGGAACGTGTGGATATAAATCCCCGAATCTCCACGCGGTGGCGGTGGAAGGATATTGCGCTGGTGCCGAGCATCGCATTGCGCGGCAGTTACTGGGGATCGAGCCAACCGGATCGGCCGACGCAAGTAACCGGGCGAAATCAGACGCGTTTGGCCAGCGACATCGGGGTCGACTTAGTACTGCCGGCCTTTGAGCGGACGTTCAACGCCCCGCGCTGGGCTGGCAAACGGATGAAACACGTGATCGAGCCGCGAGCGAGTTTCCGCGCGGTTTCCGGGGTGGCGGATTTTGGGCAGATCATCCGGTTCGACGAAATCGAATTGATGAACAATACTCGCGAGGCGGAAGTTTCCGTAGCGAACCGGCTGTTGGTAAAGAGCAAAGATGGCGTCGTGCGCGATTTTCTCAGTTGGACCGTGTGGCAGCGGCGTTACTTCGATCCGACTTTTGGGGGGGCCCTGGTGGATGGCCGGCGCAATGTGGTGGAGAGCCAGATTGGTTTGACTTCTTTCTCCTTCCTGGATGGGCCACGCAATTATTCGCCGGTCGTTTCTTCCCTGCGAATGAACCCGGTGGGGAGCTTAGGCATTGAGTGGCGGACGGACTATGATCCGCGGCGGGCCCAGATCACGAACTCCAGTTTTTCGGCCAACGGGCGCCTCAACGAGGTATTTCTTTCGGTGGGCCACAATCAGGTGCGGAACGGGACGCTTTCGCCGCCGGCGAATCAGTTCACGGGGCTGATTGGCTTGGGCCGGGAGAACCGGCGAGGATGGAACGCGGGCTTTAATGCCATCTATGACTATCGGTTGAAACAGTTGCAGTTTAGTAACTCGCAAGTGACTTATAACTCGGATTGCTGCGGATTGTCGTTTCAATTTCGTCGCTTGGATTACGGGCCGATCCAAGCTAATCAGTACCGATTTGCGTTTGTGATTGCCAATATCGGGTCGATTGGCAATTTGCGGCGGCAAGAGCGCTTCTTTTAGGAACCGATGTGAGAAGGATTGCGGACCAACCCGTGCAGACTTGGCGGCTGCCGTCGCTGCGGGCGGAACACTTTCCGAGTTCGGGACCTTATCCGTGGCTCGATCGTCCGGATGCGCTCGAGAATATTGCAACGCGTTTGGCGGCGAGCGCGATTACAGAGGAAGAAGCCGAGCAATGCCGGCATTGGGTGCAGGACGGTTACGTCATTCTACGCGGGTTGCTAGATGCCGCAACGCTTGAGCCGGTGTGGCGGGCGTATCAAGAGGCTGTTGACCGGGGCCGGATCGTGCTGGAACTCGAAGCGGCCGGTCCGGGTGACCCTTATCCCGGCCGTTACTTGAATCCGCATCGCAAGGTGGGAGCGTTCTGCCGGGTGGCTAAGAGCGCGGCGTTGTTTCGGTGGTTGCGCTTGTTACTAGAGCGGGAGCCCAAGGTGCTGCAGACGATCGCGTCGCACAAGGGTTCGCAGCAGCCGGAGCATTCAGATTCGATCCACATGACCACTTATCCTTTGGGTTACTTGGCGGCGGCGTGGTTCGCGTTCGAAGATATCCATCCGGACAGTGGGCCATTGGTTTATTACCCCGGGAGCCATCGCTGGCCATATGTGTTCAGCCACGATGTGGCGATTTCCGAGGATGAGTTCAAGCGCGAGGGATACAAGAGTTATCAGGTAAAATACGAGCCGAAGATTCGCGAGTTTATTGCGAATTCCGGCATTGAGCCGGCTCACTTTGCGGCGTGCCAGGGTGACGTACTGATTTGGCACGCGAACTTAGTGCATGGCGGGTCGAAGCGTAATGACTTGTCGCACTCGCGCAAGGCATTGGTGACGCATTACTTTGGCCAGGGCGCGTTTGTGTATCACGACTTGGCCGCGACGCGTTCGAAGCATCAGTATGTGAGCACGTGTTTATTGCGGGGTTAGTGTTTCCGCCGGATGGCGGCCCAGCGGCGCGCTACCCAATTGCGGCCGCGCTCACGCCAACCACGCCAACGTTGCGATATCCAGCGCCCAATGGCCGAGATTCGCCAGAGCCCGTAGGCGGCGAAGCGGAGGGCTAACACTTTGGCCTCGCACCAAGCAAACCACGGGAGGGTAACTAACCTAGGCCGGGTAAGCTGATAGATGCGGGCGACTAGGGCGGTGCCCAGCACCTTTGCGGTGATGATGGTGCCGACGCCCAGCGCCGGATGTCCGCCGGAGAGCCAATAGAGGGCCAGGAGCTTAATCGGCGCCAGAGCCAAAGCGGGCAGGGCGAAGATGGCGAGCGCGCCATAGGGGGGCAAGGCGGAAATCAACTGCTCCAGTTGATGAAAGACGGGGAGTTTTCCCAAAAGTGCGAAGATCCTGGCCAAGCGCCAGAGCAGCTCTTCCACCAGGAAGAAGAGTGCGGCGATGGCCAGCAGAACGGGGGTGAGTAGCCGTTTGGCCCAACGCCGCATGGACTTATTTTACGGCCAGAATGGCATCGACCGGAGAGCCCGTGCGACGGCCTTCGACGCTCGAGAAGCCCGCCGTGAGGAGTATCTTGCGATACTCGGGCAACGAACGCTCCTGCCCTTCGGTGCAGAGCAACATATTCACCGATTGTAAGTTCGCCGGCAGGGGACCCTGCTTATCGTCGTGGAGTAACTTCTCGGCAATCAACAGAGCACCGCCAGCAGGGAGGGCAGCGTAGATCTTCATGAGTAGAAAGTAAATCTTTTCTTCGGTCCAATCATGCAAAATGCGGCCAAGGGAGTAAAGATCGGCGGGAGGCAAGGGGTCGGTAAAGAAATCGCCGGCATGAAGTTTTACGCGGGGATGTGGGTATTCCATGGCAAAGGAAATCACGCGGGGCAGTTCGAATAAGATGCCTTGTAACTTGGGATAACGATCGCAAGCGGCGGCGACTAGGTGGCCGGTGGCGCCGCCTAAGTCGCAGAGAGTTTCGTGATGAGAAAGGTCAAAGGCTTCCACTACCCGGGGAGAGCTCATCATGCCGAAGCCATGCATGCCGCCAAGGAAGGTGCGCATGGCTTCGTCGGTTTTGAAGAAGCTACTGAAGATGGGCCCTTCGAGGTTGAAGGTTTGGGGCCAGCGGTGGGTGCCTTCGCGCACGGCGTCTTCGAGGTTAGCCCAGAGGCGAAAGAGGATGTCATTTGAGTATCGGACGTAGCCGTTCATGGAGCGGGGGCTCGAGCGGACGAGATACTCATTGGTGGCCGAGGCATTGGTATATGCGCCATCGGCCGGATCAAGAAGGTTCATCGCGACGAGGGTATCGAGCAGGCGGGTTAAGGCTCCGGGGTGCAACTGCATCTCGGCGACCAGTGTTTCGGCGGTGGCGGATTGGTGGGCCAGGCGTTCAAAGATGCCTAGTGCCTCGGCGGCGAACATCACCTTGGAGCGGCGAAAGGCGTCAAGCAGTTCGAGGATGGGGTTGGGGCTGGGAGCGGAAGTGGTCATGACCGTCAGGAGTTACCAGACCTCCATTGTAGGTGACGCGCCCGACTTTGCCGGACGTAACTTTTCCCACGCCGCGCATGCCTCGCGGGGGCTTGACAGAGGCGGGGAGGGTGAAGAGCAACTCGTAGTCCTCGCCGCGGTGAAAGCCTTCTTCCATCGAAGCGCCGCGGGCGAGGGGAATGGCGTGTAGTTCGGCGGAGACTCGGGAAGCGAGGGCGAGGCGGTGAAGGTCGAGCGAGAGGCCATCGCTTAAGTCCATGCAGGAGGTGGCGCCGAGGGCGCGCAGTTGGCGGCCGAGGGCGAGACGGGGGATGAAACGCCATTTGCCGCGGCCCAGGGGCCCGGAGACATAGATGACATCGCCATGGCGGGCGCCATCGCGGCGGAGGGCCTGGCCGGTCGGCACCGTGCCGCAGACCATGACGTCGGCGGTGAGCACGGGGGCGCGGGAGAAGTCGCCGCCGACGATCTCGGTTTTGTAACGGGCCGCGAGACCCAACAGGCCGCGGTAGAATGCGGCGACCCAACGTTCGGTGGCCCAGGGCGGCAAGGCCAAGGCGACGGTGGCCCAACGAGGGTCGCCGCCCATGGCCGCAATGTCAGAGAGGGACCGGGCGAGGGCGCGGTAGCCGATGTCGGCGGCGGTGCGCTCGGTGCGGCGGAAGTGGACGTCTTCCACCAAAAGGTCAGTGGTAAAAAGGAGGTCTTCGTCGCCGTGGCGGACGATGGCGCAGTCGTCCCCGATGCGGGGCAGGCGCTTGGTAAGCGCGGCGACCAAGGAGAGCTCAGTCATGGAAGACGAGGCCTGAGGGCAGGTCCTCTCCGTAAACGCGGCCGAGGGAAGCGAGATCACGCGAGGCGCCGCCGGCGAGCAGGGCTTGCAGAGCTGCGGCGTCCTTGTGCCTGGCGACGGTTTGGCGGGCCAATTCAAAGGTGGAAGCGGTCACGTCGCGCGCGGTATCGCCGGTGGATTGGGCCATCTGGGCGACGGCTTCGGCAGCGCCTTCTACGCTGGCCAGAGTCGATACCCAGCGCTCGATCGTGCTAGGTAGGACGACCAGGTTCTGGGGCCCATTGAAGAGCTGGCGGGCGCCGAGACGAGCGAGGCACCAGAAGTCGGAAGGCGTGTGGTCCTTGGCCTTGACGAGCTTAAGCAAGGCTTCGCCGAGCTCGGTTTTGGTGCCGACGGGCAGGAGTTCGAGGGAACTCGAGGTGCGCCACATTTCGCGCCGGAGGGAGGTATTGATGCGCGGGGGACGGGTATTGCCGCGCGGCAAAAGAAACGACGACAGCCGCTGGTAGACGTCGGTTTGCTGATTGCGGTTGAGACCGCCGGCGACGCGGCCCCAAAAGATCCACCATTCGATTTCGTTCTGGACCTGGCTGGGAAAGGCGAGTCCGGCGGCATAGACGCGACGCGCCTGTTCGATGCGGAGGTCGTCGCCAGGGGCGCCGAAGCCGGGGCGCAGACAGAAGCCGGCCAGGCTGAGCCAGCGGAACTCATGGGCGGCGGAGAGCGTACGCTGCTCGCCGCATTGCAGGAAGACGTCGGCGAGGCGGCGCAAGGTGCTGAGCGGCCAGGATCCGCGGCCGAGGCCGATGGCCTGTTCTAACTTACCCGGCAACTCTTCGGGCGGGAAGGCGCGGGCGAAGCAATCGGTGATCAGCTTTTCGGCGGCTGCCACGGCTTCGTCGCTGATAACGGTGGCGGCGCGGGGTTGGCCGACAGAATTGAGGCCGGCGCGGCGAAGCTGAAATTCGAGCTTCCAGCGGTGCTCGCTGATCTTGGAGTCGGCGAATAACTCGAGGGTGCCGAGAGCCGTCAAGTTGGCGGTAAGTTGGATCGGGACTAAACGCTCTTCGGTGGGCTTGCCGAAGCGAATGACGGCATCGAGCGGCGCGTGCTGATTGAACTCGGGCTCAACGGCGATTAACTGCCCGGGGGTATCATCGACGCGAGTAAGTGAACTATAGAGACGGAAACTGACTGGTTTATTGGCGATGAGGCGGAGGCCTTCGCCGGGCGGATCAATGGTGGTGGTGGAGCCTTCTTCGGCGCCGCGGGGCACTAAGGTAACGGCGCGGGCCGAGTCGAGGCCAATGTAGTAACTACGGGGTAAGCCGCCGCGAACTAAGATACCTTGGCCGGTGGCGCGGACGTTGGCATAGTAAGCGGCACCGATGGCAACGGCTAAGTCGAGGTCATGATTCTCGAGCAAAAGCGGCTTTTGGCCGTACCATTTCTCGAGAACATCGGCGACGCGCTCGCGCAGGATGGAGGGGATGAAGAAGCCGCCATTGAAGAGGATGGCATCGGGCCGGATATCGCCGGCTTGGGCCAGGAAAGCGGCCAAGTGCTTGGTGATGGCAGGGTCGCTTTCGTAAGGCAAGCCGGCCTCGCGAAAGAGGCTGCGCTTGTCGTCGGCGGGGCGCTCGGTTAGATCGCAGAAAGGCAGAAAGCCTTCGAGGGCTAACTCGAGCGCTTCCTCGCGAGTAATTTCGGCCTTGAGTGTGCCGCCAATCAGAGACGAGCCACCTCCTAGGACCGTAACATCGAGTTTCTCTAGCGCAGCTTCGCTGAGTAACCGTTCTTTGGCGGCGCCGCAAGCGCGACGAAGACCGCTGCGCTGACGCAGAGATAACTGGGTATTTAATTTACTCTCCACCAACCAGGCGAGAGTAAGGTCGAGGTTATCGCCGCCCAGGAGTAAGTGCTTGCCGACGGCGGTACGGGTGAAGTCGACACGGTCGCCTTCGCGGTTGACGCGGATGAGGGTGAAGTCCGAAGTGCCGCCGCCGACGTCGCAGACGAGGACGTGCATACCGTCACGGAGTTGCTTTTGGCTCTGGGTGAGGTGGTTGGCGATCCAGGAATAGAAGGCGGCGGCGGGCTCTTCGATCAGGGTCAGATTTTCGAGGCCCGCTTCCTTGGCGGCCATCACGGTGAGCGCGCGGGCCTCTTCGTCGAAGCTGGCGGGAACGGTAAGAACGATAGACTGCTGGGCTAACGGCATGGTGGGGTGCTTAGCATCCCAGGTTTGCCGGAGGTGCGCCAGATAGCGGGAGGAAGCCTCGACGGGCGACATCAAGCGGCCGGCCTCCTGCGCGTCCCAGGGCAGGATCTTGGCGGTGCGATCGACCTGGCCATTCGACAGCCAGCTTTTGGCGGCGTAAATCGATTTGGTGGGCACGAGGGCCCCCTGTTCGCGCGCGTAGGCGCCGATGACGACCTCGCTGTCAGCGAAGAGAAAGGAGGGCAAGGTGCGACGGCACTCCGTGCGGCCCGGGGCGACCGGCTGCGGAATATCCAGGGTGTGGATGACCGGGTAGTCATCGGACTCGCGAGGGTCAGTATAGGCCAGGGCCGAGTTGGTGGTGCCGAGATCGATCCCGACGTTGATGGTGGAGGACATGCTCTCCGCTTATTCTCCCAGACTGGAGCGCGGACTAGGGGCTCCGAATTCCTGTATAATCTTCTTAGGAGGTGGACTTTCCATCTAGGAATCGTCCAATACCGGTTGCCCTTGAAGATGTCAGTCCCCCTGCGGTGTTTTTTCGGCTGGGCGGGCAATATACTTTACCCAGGCGATTGCCGGGTTTGTGAGGCGCCGCTTACCACCCTCACTCGCGTCCCCGTTTGCGATACTTGCTTGGCCGCCAGCCACCCCTTTGAGGCGGAGATCTATTGCGTCCAGTGCCGCACTCCTTTCCTGAGCCGGGCGGTTCTCGATCAACAAGGTTGCTGCAGCCTATGCCGACTGGGGGCGCGCGGTTTCGATGCGGCCTACAGTAGCGGCGAATACGACGGCCCGCTGCGCAAGCTGATCCATCTATTCAAGTACCAGGGAGTCTATTCGCTGGAGCGCACGCTGGTGGATCGGCTGAGCGACGCCCTGCCTCGCGATCAACTTTTTGACCTGCTGGTGCCGGTGCCGATGCACTGGTGGCGCCGCCTCTTGCGCGGGCGTAACCACGCCGAAAACTTAGCCCGAGCACTGGCGAAGCGGACAGGGATCGCTTTTTCGAATCCCGTGCGCCGGAAGAAATTGACGAAGGCGCAGGCGCAGGTGAGCCGAGCCCAACGGCGGCGCAATGTGCAGGGCGTTTTTGCGGTGCGCCCGGCCGCTGAGGTAAAGGGTAAACGAATTTTGCTGGTGGATGACGTGCTGACCACCGGGTCGACTGCGGCGGCCTGCGCCGCCGCGCTGAAGAGAGCGGGCGCCGCGCATGTGGCGGTGATTACGATTGCCCGCGTCGATCGGCGGGCTTGGGTAGAGCCATTAATGAAACCACGAGGCCGGGCAGCAACGGCGTCGTAAAGAGTAAGTCCAGGTTAGAGGTGAAAAAGGAATATGAAGTCGATCGCGCAAACGATTAAACACGACCGATTCCAGGACCCTGATCGCTTGCACCGTCCGGTGCTCGTCCTGAATGCTAGCTACGAACCGATTAATATTTGTGCCGCGCGTCGAGCCATTGTCCTGTTGATCAAAGGTGTGGCGGCGGCGGAAGAGCATGCGCACCACCAAGTGAATTCGAACCGCGCCACGTTGAACCTGCCCACAGTAATCCGGCTGCTGGAATACCGGCGCATCCCGCACCAGTCGCGGGCGTTGTCACGCAAGAATATTCTGATGCGCGATCGCTACACGTGCCAATACTGCCAGCGGGTGACGCCTTCGGGCGAGTTGACGCTCGACCATGTAATCCCACGTTCGCGCGCCGGCGAGACGACTTGGGAAAACCTGGTGGCGTGCTGCCATCCCTGCAACAATCGCAAAGGCAACCGGACGCCCGAAGAGGCCGGATTTAAGCTTCAGCGCGCGCCACGGCCCTTTTCGTTGCATACCAGCCGCCATTTGATGCGTTTGCTCGGCAAGAGCGACGATCAGTGGCGGAAGTATTTGTTCTATTAAGCTATTATTACTTCGGAAATACCACGTCAGTGGCCAAATTCACAGGTCTTGTGTTTACCATTCGTTAGCGGGGAAACAAAAAAGGGGCGGCAAAACTTGCCGCCCCTTTTTCCCAGCGCAAAAATTAGGGATCACTTTAACGCCCAAACTGTAATTGGGCACGATCGCCCAAACCGCTGATGATGGTGCGGTCGAGGGAAGTCAAGGGCATCCTGGTTTGTGAATTATTCACGGCGGCTTTACCTGGCGGTTTGGTGCGAGTGTCTTCTTGAGGGCCGTAAAGTACAATTGGCGCCCCAAATACAAGGTCCCGGGAGATATAGCGCGGCCACTAGCGGTAGTTCGCCGCCTGGGTCTCAAATAGTTTTGCATAAACTCCGCCAGCGGCCACCAAATCGTCATGCGTGCCGTCCTCTGTAATTACGCCGTTCGCGAGCACCACGATCCGCCCCGCCATGCGCACTGTCGAGAACCGGTGTGAGATCAGAATCGAGGTTCGGCCACGCGTCAGTTCATGAAAATCGTTCAGTACTTCGGCCTCGGCTATTGCGTCCAAGGCGGATGTCGGTTCATCGAGCACCAGAATCTGGGCGTCCCTCAGATATGTCCGCGCTAATGCGATCCGTTGCCATTGGCCGCCCGAAAGATCTACCCCGCCCTGGAACCGGTTACCTAACATTTGCTCCAGTCCTGCGGCCAATCCCGTGACGATTTCATCGGCGCGGCTCCGCTTTGCGGCATCCCAAAGAGCGTTATCGTCGTTCATCCGCTCAATGCGCCCGAATCCGATGTTGCTTCGGACCGGCATGTCGTAACGGGCAAAGTCCTGAAACAGGATGCCGATCTCCCGCCGAAGTTCGTCTACGCGGAATTCCCGCAGATTAATGCCATCGAGCAGGATGGCGCCTTCGGTTGGATCGTACAGCCGCGTAAGAAGCTTCACGAGAGTCGTCTTGCCTTCGCCGTTTTCGCCTACCAGCGCGACCGTTTCTCCAACCCCAATCCGAAAGTTCAGGCGATTGAGTATGCGACGGTCAGACCCGGGGTAGGAAAACGACACATCCCTGAACTCGATAGCTTGCAGCATTGGACGTGGCGGCGGCACCGCGCCCGGGCGATTCTCCATCTTTGGCCGCACTTTGAGGAATGAGACCAAGTCCGTCAAGAATAAAGCATGTTCGGAAAGCGTCGAGAACAGAGAGAACAGCGCGCGCAACTCGCCGTTGGCGCCGGCGATGGAACCGGCCAGAAAGGTCAACGTACCGATGCTGATGCGCCCCTGGATCGCCTCGAACACCAAGTGGATGTACCCGCCGTAGTAACCGGCAGAACCCAGAATTAGGAGAAGGGTGCCCCATCCCAAGCGTTTGCGCATCAATTGTGTAGTGTGGCCAATCACCTTCTGCGACAGGCTCAGATAGTCGTCGTGCAGTTGGCCGCCGAGGGAAAACGCCTTCACTTCTTTGGCGTGTTCGCGGCTCGTGCCGAGAAGCCGCAGGTAATCCAGCTCACGGCGGGTCGGCGTCAGCTCGTGCGCCAAAGAGTAGCCAAGTAGAGCGAAGTGGCTCTCTGCAAGGAATGTTGGTAAGACGCACCCGAACAGGAGTAAAAACAACCAGGGCGAATACCAGATCACTCCGGCGGCAAGCGATACCAAGACAATTGACCGCTGCAGCAACGTTCCCATGGCGCTGAGAACCGCGACCCGGTCGGTCGCCTGCACCCGTGCACGTTCCAGCTTGTCGTAGAAAGTAGCATCTTCAAAGTAGGATAAGTCGAGGCGGGCGCAATGGTCGATCACGCGCAAACTGATGTTCTTGGTAAACTCGTCCGCGAGCCGCGAATCGAAATAGTCAATAAGTGGGCTTAACGCCAATCCAATTGAGGCAATCATCACCTCCGCCAGCAGAAGGGGCCAGATGTCTGCGGGCTGCCCATGATTCGTTCGAAGCTCGATCACCGCGTCGAGGATGTATTTAGTCACGGCGAGAAGAGCGACGGGAACGAGCGC
>Ga0105049_10000868_pt1 | contig 34534 bp, 33 predicted proteins | sample MAT06_FD_78087 | JGI IMG/M metagenome (GOLD analysis project Ga0105049, IMG submission 78087) | Freshwater microbial communities from Lake Fryxell liftoff mats and glacier meltwater in Antarctica - MAT-06 | ecosystem: Environmental > Aquatic > Freshwater > Ice > Liftoff microbial mat | place...
GCTCGCCGTCGTACAAACGAACTTCAACATCGCCACTACCGACGCATCTTGGACGCTCTATGCCACGGGTGACTTCAACGGCGATGGCACATTCGATGTGATCTGGAAGCGGCCGGATAACACCTTGACCTTATGGCTCATGACCGCTAATGGTGGCGCACCAACGGTGATCAACAACGCCGGTACTGCACCGACTAATACTGCGCCGTTGCCGTTGCAATGAAGTGACTTAAATAAATCAGAAAAACTGGTAACCATCAAAGCAGCAAACTCGTAAAAAATATAACTTTAGTACTGGCGGGTGTTTACAAGCGTTTTAGCTTCGAAAACCCCGCCAATGCTGGTGTTTTTTGATTGCAGTTTGAAGGTATGCTCTAACAACAATTTAACCCCGCTAAAAATTTTCACACTTTCAATTTCACCACCATGACTACTCCCTTAATCATGCTCTTTTTACTGGTTGTGCCGTTTATCGTGGCACTCTTATTGCCCGCTAACGTTAATCGTTACATCGATTTTCGCGACGCGGCAGCAGTAGGACTTGCGCTACTATTTATTTTTACTGGCATGGGACACTTCATCCAGACCGAGGCGATGTCGCAAATGTTGCCGCCTTGGGTGTCTGAACGAATACTGATCGTGCAATTGACTGGCATCCTAGAATTCGTAATTGCGGCGGGCTTTATTGTGCGCAGATCAAGACGACTTACAGGCTACATCGCTGCTGCCATCCTCGTTTTGTTTTTTCCAGTCAATATTTACGAGGTAATTAACCACATTCCCATCGGCGGTCATGCTTGGGAGCCAGTGTATCTATTCATTCGTGCACCGCTACAGCTGATTATCTTGTTTTGGGTGTATTGGTTTGCCATCAGACGACCTAACCCTGCTGAGTGGAAGGACTTCCCCCGATTGACGCGCCCCTCAAATTTACCTAAGGCTGCATCGTGATCAAACCAACGCCAATGTTGATAATTTTGGTTGCTGCTGATGAGTGAAGCCGATATCACCGCCCTAGAAAGTGAGCTTCGTACCGCGCAACGTAATGCGGATGTTGTTACTCTGGATCGCTTGATTGCCGAGAATCTATTGTTCACCGGACCCGATGGCGCGCTCATCACGAAAGCCGATGATCTAGCGGCCTATAGAGACGGGATCCTACGCATCATCGGGTACGAAACGGAAGAGTTGCAAATACGCCGAGTAAGCGCTGAGATATTTCTCGTCGCGCTACGAGTGCAGCTTGCGGGCAACTATGCAGGCGCGCCATTTAAAAGCACCGCGCATTACACACGCATATGGTCACGGTGTCGCGATAGCGGACGCTGGCAGATAGTGGGCGGGCATGTCAGTCTGTTGCCTAGCGCGGCGGCGTACCAATTAATTCATATCTGACCTGCTTCGCGGATCAACAGGACATCCATGCAAACATCTGGTCATCGCATTCTCATTACTGGTGACGCCAAGGGCATTGGCTTAGCGCTTGCAAAGTCATTTAATGCGGCGGGCAATAAGGTTATTTTGGTGGGTCGCGATCTGACAGCGCTTAGCAGCGCCGCAACAGTATTGCCTGATGCAATTACACGCGTGGCAGACATTGCCAACGCGAATGACCGCGCTGCACTGGTGACGGAATTTCGCGACATCACCGTGCTGGTGAAAAACGCGTGCGTGCAGTGCAATGGTGAATTTTCGTTAATGTCGACAGCAGACATCGACAATAAATTCAAGTCAACCTGCTCGCGCCGATGCTACTTACGCACTTGTTTTTACCGCATCCACAAAAGCAATATGCGGACGTTATCGATAACGTCACATCTGCACTCACTGAACGATATGACAAACGATAGCGAATGAATCAGTGTCTGGCGATATAACTTCAAAAAGGAAAAATTTATGATTTGAATTTTCTTCGAATTAACGGTGACAAATAAAGGCAACTTGGCGTATTTGATTTTAGAAACTAGTTTGATCAAAAGAAATTACTCTCAAGTAAATGAAATCAATATGGTTCATAAGTATCAATTACTTGGCGGCAAGAATTTTCACTATCGAAATAGCAATGAGTTGAACTGCAAAAAACAATCAACTGAACGGCAAAGCCAGCCATTCTTAAAATAATCAACCTTTGGGTTTTAATATGATGCCAATCATCAGAAAGCGCCACATTCGCAGAGTAATCGCTGGATTATTCGCATTATTTCTCATCACAAGCTTCATAGGCTGCAAAGTCACCGTTAATTCGAATAACGACAAGGCCTTTGTGCGCGTGTTGCAATCCTCGCCAAATATATCGCCTGTCGACGTAAAAATTAATGATCAAAAAATCATTTCAAATGCTGAATGGAAATCATTTTCTGGCTATCAAACAATTGACGCAGGCCGCAAGTTAATTGGAATTAACGATGCCAGTTCGGGCAACACGCTATTCAATAATTCTTTTGACTTCGGTCGTGAACAATCTCATACATTGATCGTTTCAAACCGGCTTCCAAATGTCGAACCTTTAATTGTTGTCGACGACACTATCGCGCCACTGACTGGTCAGGTAAAGCTCCGGTTTGTACATACAGCACTTAATGTTGAGCCAGTCGACATTTATATCACTGCCTTTGGCGCGGATATTGCAACAGCCACACCTAGATTTACCAGCTTCGCATTTAAGTCTGCAAGCACAACGATGCAACTCAATGCAGGCTTTTATCAATTGCGCGTAACGAGAGCCGGCACTAAAACAGTTCTTTTTGACTCTGAACGTCGCGAATTAGTATCAGGGGAGAGCTATCTTTTGGTTGCTGTTGAGCTGCTCACGATAAGGCCTGAAATAAACGGCGTGATGAGTGTTATTGGAATACCTGCAAATGCGGCATCGCCGCGATTTGAATGGTTTGATAGACGCGCACAATTGCGCTTCGCAACAGACAAAAATGACTTTCTTCATCCTGATACAGCCGTTGATTTATATGCAGACAATGAGCTCATATCCCGTCATTTGCCGATGACATTGGCGAGGACAGTTGTAAATCTGCCAAGTGGCTCGTATCGCCTGCGAGCAATCGACCCCAACCAGCTTGTTACTTTATTTGATCTAAACGTGCAGTTGGTTAGTGGACGTAAATATAAGCTTGACACATCCGGGTTGAGTATTGGAAGTGGTATTTTCCAACTTGTGGAGGATCAGGTCACGACAGACTAAATCATAGCGTTCATCAAATTCAGCATATCGTCGGTCACAAAATATTTCATGTCAAATAAAGGTAACTTAAAATGTTTTCTCGGTTTTTTAGTAAGAAAAAAGTGGATCAACCAATTGCCGTCGCGCAACGTATTCCCAACCCAGAACCAGCGCGGCGCACAGGCGCGCATCAATCGTTACAGTATGATCGTGGACTTATTCACAAGTTAACTGCAGATCACAGCTTAATGCTCGAATTGTTTAGTGAAGTTATAAGGCAAGCTGAATCGGGGCAATGGATACAGGCTCATGCGGTATTACAGAAATTTCGCGCAGAGCTAAACGGTCATCTCTTGCTTGAGGGCGTCAAGCTTTATGCTTACATGTCTAGTCGTATCGATGGTGATACAGAGACGGCGCAGATATTTAAATCTTATAAGCTTGAAATGGGCGATATTGGAAAGATCGTTTTTGCATTTTTTGATCAATATCGAGACGCATCGACTCTGGCAACAAGTGAGCAACAATCGTTATTTCTCAAAACGGCGGCAAGCGTTGCCAATGCGCTTGCGGATCGAATTTCGCGCGAAGAGTCACACTTATATCCGCTCTATCAGGAGTTGTAAATCAATTGTGGACAAACCGTTCTACGCATGAGACGAAAGTGCAACGACTGGTCAACAGACAAGCTGCATGGATAAGATTCAGGTGAAGGAAATATCAACATGTAGTGAAAAACCATGTAACTGTCCTAGAGAACTAGGGGCGCTCGATATTGAAATTCATCCATTGACGGGCATACCCCGTTTTAAATTCACTTAGATTCTGTCGTTATTCGAACTTGGATTTAGGTTTTTCGATCTCGAGTGCCCGTTGATTAAAGTGTTTGATTTGCAAATTTTTTCCTGAACTTTAGAGGTTCATAGCTTCATCGCCGAATTAATTGCTTCGCAAATCATTTTATTGGCTAAAGACATCGGTCAACCGGTTCAATTTAGCTTTTATGGAGTCAGAAAATAGACAGTACAAACGCAGCTGTTGCCCCGTTAGTCTTTACAGTTATCTCATTTATCGTAGTTGCATTTCAACTGGCGTTAATAATGGGTGCGCCGTGGGGGCAACTCACGCTAGGCGGTAAATACCCAAAAATATTGCCGCCCCCACTAAGGCGAGTTTGTGCATGCACAATCGTTATTTTTATAGCCTTTCTGCTGGTGGTGCTTACCCGTGCTGGCTGGATATTGCCGCAATGGTTTCAGATGAGCGCAACGTTAATTTGGCCCGTAGTTTTGTATTGTTTTATTGGTGTCATCGCAAATGCATTAACACCCAGCCGATATGAACGCATGCTTTGGCTACCGCTAACAACCGCGCTTTTTGCCTCAAGCCTTAATGTGGCAACGGCTTTGTAAGACACCGAGTTAATTGAACTTTTTAAAGGGAAACCAAAATTGAAAGTCGCCGTCGTTAAAAAATATGGTGCGCCTGAAGTTCTACAATTCAGCGACGTTGCCACGCCCACGCCAAAGAGCAATGAAGTGCGCATCAAAATACACGCCACCACGGTGACTTCTGGTGATTGCCGAGTGCGGGCGTTAAATGTGCCGACGGGCTTTGGGCTCATGGTGCGTTTGGTGTTTGGATGGTCAAAGCCGAAGCAACCCATCTTGGGCACAGAGCTTGCTGGCGTGATCGTTGCTATCGGCAGTAATGTTAGCAAATTTAAGATTGGGGACGTTGTATTTGCCTTCCTCGACTTTAGTATGGGTTGTTATGCAGAATTTAGATGTATGGCCGAGGATGCTGCCATCGTGCTAAAACCCGCTAGCCTAGGCTTTGATGAAGCTGCAGCATTATCGTTTAGTGGCACGACAGTGCTCGATTTTTTTAGGCGCGCAAAACTTGTTGCGGGTGAGCGGGTATTGATTAACGGCGCATTGGGGGCTGTTGGACTTGCGGCAGTACAGCTCGCTAAACATGTTGGCGCGCACGTAACTGGCGTGTGCAGCAGCGCGAATGTGGCGTTAGTGAAGTCGCTCGGGGCTGACCATGTCATCGACTACACCATTAGTGACTTCACCAAAAATAATAAAACCTATGATGTGATCATGGATACCGTTGGCAATGCACCGTTTTCGCGCTGTAAGCCATCGTTGAAAACCAATGGACGCATGCTGATGGTGTTTGCGGATTTAAACGACCTGCTGCAGGTTCCATGGGTAGCGCTGACGTCGACAAAAAAAGTCATTGCCGGGCCAGTCACTAGTCGTGTTGAAGACCTGCATTTTCTAGCTTCACTGGCAGCAACGGGAAAGTACAAATCTGTCATTGATAGACGCTATCCCTTTGACCAAATTGTCGCCGCGCACCGTTATGTTGACACTGGGCGAAAGGTTGGCAACGTCATCATCAATGTCGGCGGCGTGACTTAAAGCCTGTTCTCAAACGTGCGGCCTATTTAAAAACTGCGAAGACGTTTCGTGTTTTTCCATGCCGATGATATTATCAAGATTTGCATCGCGTTGATGGTTCACGCGGTTCCAGTACATGATGGCGATCATCAGTGTGGCGACAACTGCACCGAAAATGACGATGATGGTGTTGATGTGCCAGTTAAACGAGAGCATGACCGAGTAAGCGGCGACCATAAACAAAATATTGAGCTGCTCATTAAAATTTTGAACCGCAATTGAATGACCGGCAGACAGCAAAATGTATCCGCGATGTTGCAGTAGTGCATTCATGGGAACAACGAAAAAGCCGCCGAGTGCGCCAATAAAAATGAGTATTGAATAGACGGCTGGTTTTGAAAATGCCAAGGGCATAAGCATCACGCCCAAGCCCATCACCACGCCGAATGGCAATACTTTGAGGGCGGTTTTAAGCGTCATGTATTTGCCAGCAATTACCGCGCCAACCACCGTCCCCACGGCGGTAATGCCCATCAGTATCGATGCTTGGTCGAGGCGCAGGCCAAGTTGTTGTTTGCCCCATTCGAGCACCATCAATTGCAGCGAGGCGCCTGCACCCCAAAATAGCGTGGTGACGGCGAGTGATATTTGCCCAAGCTTATCGCGCCAAAGCGTTTCCACACAGTGCCAAAAATCACCGATAAGTTTGATCGGATTTTTTTCTTGCTTAGGGTAGCGTGCGCCGGTATCGACAATGTTCAAATTGAAAATGGCGGCGATGGCATAAAACACGGCAATCACTAATATTGCCGCTTCTGGGGCAGAGTCAACGCCGGCGTTGATGTAGGGCATATCAAACGATAAAAGTGCGGTGGAGATGTTCGGGCTGATTAAGGCGCCACCCAATACAGTACCTAGAATAATTGACACGACGGTTAAGCCTTCAATCCAGCCGTTGCCTTTGACGAGTTGCTCCGGCGGCAACAATTCAGTCAAAATGCCGTACTTGGCGGGTGAATACATCGCCGCGCCAACGCCTACAATCATGTAACCGTAGAAGACAATCCAAAATCCACCTACGCCACCCGCATGTACATATCCTGAGAAAAAAATCACCGTGCAACCAATAATTTTGATTGCGTTAGTGATGAACATCACCCGGCCTTTGGGCAGCGCATCCGCGAACGCACCGACAAACGCAGCGAGCACAACATAGGAAACAGCGAACCCCCATTTCACCATCGGCGTCATCCACGCGGGGCCTTCGAGTAGCTGAATTAGAGCGATGGAGGCAATGAATAACGCGTTGTCAGCGAGCGAGGAAAAAAACTGCGCCGCCATGATGGTGTAAAAGCCTTTTTTCATTCAGTGCCGAGATGAGAGTGATGGTGCGGGGTGTGGTGGAAATAGGGTCACACGGATGAGCGTTTCTTTATGTTGTTATTTTGTAAAGCTTTAGCTAAATATTTGTCCGAACGAGTTGCATATTACCTTAGCTTTACGCATGCATATGATTGGCTGACTTTGCTGCATTGCAGTATAGATAGCGAAAATTCGTTCGCAGATCACTGATACGTGCCGGTAAATTGTTTTGACAATTCGAGTGTAGATTGATCGACTTTTTTCTCAGCGCGGGTGTACGCTCTATTCTCAACTGGTGCGCCATCAGGGCCATAGCCTTTGCCACAGAGCCCAAGCATGCAAAGCGCAGTTTGTGTTTTTTCATATGGCGTACTCGGCCGTTCCTTATCGAGACGATCACGAAACGCTAGCATTGGGGGGCGTTTTGAGGTGTTTAGGTCCTCTGGGTCGCGTTCGGCTACGACGGTGATCGATTCGGTTAAGGCGGCTAGTTGAGCTTCTTCCGCCGCCGCCGCCGCGTTTGAAAAGCGCTTGGCTTTCGGTTCATTAATCACACTCTTGGGTACTTTTTTCAACATCTGGGCTGCAGTTGAGGCCAACTCATCAGCAGACAACAGTTTAGCGTTTGCGTTTGCGATAGCGGCGTGTGCATGTAAAAAACCCGCAATGCCCAATCCAATGAGCGTTGCCGGTAATTTAAGCTGGCTAAACCTCAAAGCACCTCTGCCGCATGATCGGCTAAGCGCGAGCGTTCTCCGCGTTGCAGCGTGACATGCCCTGAATGCGTCCAGCCCTTAAAGCGATCCACCACATAGGTAAGACCTGATGAGCCTTCGGTTAGGTAGGGCGTATCAATCTGGGCGATGTTACCGAGGCAGACTACTTTCGTGCCGGGACCGGCACGGGTGATGAGTGTTTTCATTTGCTTGGGTGTCAAGTTTTGCGCTTCATCGATGATTAAAAATTTATTGAGGAAGGTACGACCGCGCATGAAATTAAGCGATTTCACTTTGATACGGCTACGAATCAGATCACGCGTAGCAGCGCGTCCCCAATCGCCGGATTCTTCATCGGTCGCGTTTAACACATCTAAGTTATCTTCCAATGCGCCCATCCACGGATTCATTTTTTCTTCCTCCGTGCCCGGCAGGAAGCCAATGTCTTCACCCACTGGTACCGTCACGCGTGTGATGATGATTTCGGAGTAAGTTTTGTATTCCAAGGTTTGCATCAAACTTGCGGCCAGCGTCATGAGTGTCTTGCCGGTACCGGCCTGACCGAGCAGGGTGATGAAATCAATTTCCGGGTCCATCAAGGCATTTAACGCAAAATTTTGCTCACGATTACGTGCCACGATACCCCACACATTATTTTTTTGATGCGTGTAATCCTTCAATGTCCGTAATACGCAGGTCTTACCCTCGATTGCATGCACCATCGCATAGAACGGTTTATCGTTATCTTGATAAACAAATTCATTCAATATCATCGAGCCTATCAGTGGACCTTTGATGCGATAGAGTGTGCGGCCATGCTCCTGCCACGATTCCATATCTTTGCCGTGCTTATCCCAAAAGTCTGGCGGCAATTCGCGCATACCGGTGTAAAGCAGGTCGGTATCTTCTAATACTTTGTCGTTGAAATAGTCTTCAGATGCCACCCCAATCGCGCGCGCCTTAATGCGCATGTTGATGTCTTTTGACACCAGCACCACACTGCGTTTTGGGTTGTGATGTTGTAGGTCTAAGGCGACCGCAATAATTTGGTTATCCGCCTTGCCACTATCGGGAAGGGCGGAGGGGAATTCAATTGATACGGGACGCGTTTGCAACATGAGCCGCCCCTGCGCCTCGCCGTTACGATGCCCTGCCAAGCTAATACCTAACTCAATATCACCCTCTTGGCCGGAGACGATATCGTCTAAAAAACGTGTGGCTTGACGCGCATTGCGCGCGACTTCTGTCATGCCCTTTTTGTTGTTATCAAGCTCCTCCAACGTGATCATCGGTAAATACACATCGTGCTCTTCAAAACGGAAGACTGATGTTGGGTCATGCATCAAAACATTGGTGTCGAGCACAAACAGCTTGGTGTTTTTACTTGACGTAGCGTTGTGGGCTGATACGTTGCCTGCGTTACGTTTTGCATTACCAGGTTTAGGCGCCAAAGTGATTTCCTCTCGGGGTTCAGATGTCAATACGGTAGGGATGGTCTAAATATCACCGCTCACCCTCGTGCTAGATAAAGGGAAGAACGTTGGTTACATCAGCAGCATTGGTGCAAGTGTCAACGTAGGCGTTGGGGCAGATGTTGCGCTAAACATTAAAGTAAAAAATTCAACCGCAAAAAGTGAAACGCCCTCTTGTGCGCAACGCACAAGAGGGCGACAGGTGGTTTAGTAAATAGTGGATTCACTCAGTGGGACAATCAGTGCAAATTGATGCATAAAAGGCAGGCAAATTCGATAACGCCAGACTATCACAGTTTTTTATTAAATCAGCAGCGATGTAGGCGCGTTGTGTGAACTATAGCGATTTCACAACGGCCAATACTTCTGCCGCATGCCCCTCTACCTTCACGCCACGCCATTCGTGCACAATTTCACCTGATTTGCCCATGATAAACGTGGAGCGCTCGATGCCGAATACTTTTTTGCCGTACATATTTTTTTCTTTAATCACCGCGAAATGATTGCACACCACTTCATCCGTATCGGCGAGCAAGTCGAACGGGTATTGAAACTTGGCTTTGAATTTTTCGTGACTTTTCACGGTGTCGCGCGAGACGCCGAATAACATGTAGCCCGCTTTGATAAATTCTTGATAAAGCTGCGCAAATTGCTGACCCTCGACGGTACACCCCGGCGTGTCGTCACGCGGATAAAAATACAAAATGTATGGATGGCCTTTAAATGCAGCAGAAGAAAAGCGCTGGTGACCGGTCGCGGCAAGCTCAAAATCAGGGATGGTTTGCATATTTAGATATCAGATAGTTGATGGATGAATTTGATTGTGACCGTGCTTCGTGACAAACGTGCGAAGGTAATTTTTAATCTGGTAAAAACGCTTTTCCCTGCGTTAATAATGTGCCACTGCGCCCAACGATTTCTGCATTTGTCGCTACAAAGTAGGGTAGCGTAGTGCGGTCAAGCATGGCGGCTATTGTATCGGTGGACACCAGCGTATACCCGTCGGCTTGCCAAGCCTGAATCAACTTTTCCGTAACGGGTAAAAACGCTAGCCCTTCAAGCTCGGCATGGAGCGTGAATACTTGAGGCGCTTTTTCAAACCCTTTCACTGGCGGGCTATTTGCGGCATTTTTGGCTGAAACGGCAAGTAGCGTCTGGTGTACGTTATGTTCATTCACCCCATTCAGACCGATTAACTCATCTAAGGTTGGCAAGGTTGTGGGTAGCTGGGGGCAACTGATAATCTCACCATTAACGACTGGGTAATGGGGCACCCCCGTGACGCCGATGGCACGGCCATCCGAACAATAGTCAAAGCCCATTGATTGCGTGAGCCTGAGCGCATGGGTATTCATCTGCCAACCGGCGGCGCCGTGGGTTTTGGCGGGTGTCTTAAAAATATCGCAAAAACGATTTTGCGCACGGGTCATTTCGTCGAGCGTCCAACTGGCATTCGCATTTGCCACACCATCCTGCCAGCGGACATGATCCCAACAATGAATGCCAACTTCATAACCTTCATCGCGCGTGCGCCGCATCACATCGGCACACCGTCTGCCAATATCAGGGCCAGGCAATGCTGTGCCATACAGTAAGGTGGGAAAGCCATAGTGAGACATAACTGAGGTGCGCTTTACTTTCGCAAAAAATCCTTTGCGAAATACGCGCTTAATCGCGCGCCCAGTGTGATCTGGCCCCAAGCTAAATAAAAATGTCGCGCCAACCGAATATTTTTTGAACAGGCTGACGAGCGCGGGGACGCCAATGTTGCTGCCTTTGAGGGTGTCAACATCGACTTTGAGTGCTAAATATTTTTTCATTCAGCATGAATTATAAAGGCGGAAGTGCTGCTTTCATTTATGCAAGCAGCGAATGCAGACAAGGTAGCGGCGCTACTCGCACGCACCGCTGTATAAATCGCTATTGAGGCATTGAACGTAATCCGTAAATCATATCGTTCATCATCAAATACTCGATACGCGCTAGATGTTTAGCGTTGTATTGTTTTTCAGCCGCAAACGTATAGCCAATCGCGGCAACTTTGTCACCCGGCGCAGGCGCCGGCACTTTCCAGCCGCTAATGCGGGTAAGCGGTGATAACTCGAGCACCCATTCGCCACGCGCGGTGGGCAGTGATGTCGCGGCAATGATTTTTTTGCTATCAACAGTTTGCGTTTGTGCTGGCCAAGTGCGTTTCGCCAGGTCGCTCGGCAATATTGTGCTGGCGGCCATCATAATGGTTAATTCTGCGTGCGGATTTTGCCATTTGACGGACTTCACTTTGCCTTCAAAATAGAGTGGACGCGCTTCGTCAAAGCTCGACCAACCGTGGTGTGCAAACGCTAGTGGTGCGAAAGAAAGTACCGGCAAACCTACAACAAATTGGCGACGATTCATGGTGGAACTCCTTTACTAAAAAATTAGACTAGTGTGGTGCTTCGCAAGTAATGCACTTTATATTTTGTCAGTTGCCGCAACGATAGTTGTAGCTCCCGCAGCACCCGTATCCCGGTCGAGCGAAGCGACGCCGGGACATTATGTTGCAACGACCACCCGGAGCGCGTTGCTCGACCGGGCTAGGGTGAGGCGCCCTTTGAAAGCGCCTGTCCCGTTGACGGGCTGGACTGACGGCTCTTCTATCACCGTTGTTACCCCGGAAACTGAACATCCAATAAGTCGCAAACAAGATGAAACACTACCCTAGCGCATTAAGCTAAACGTAGGCGATAAAACGACCACAAAATATTATCGCCAACCAAATTAATATTGAAAGCACCGCTTGGATGCGGGTGAGCCAATTGTTGGTATTGATTGCGCCGCGTGCATGCAAGATGGCGGCGTTGGTGCCAACACTAAAGAGCAAACAAATTTTTGCGATGAACATTGGGTTGGCAATCAACTCCGATATTCGCATTGTAAACATGGCAAGACCAGTCGTCACGCTGACTAAAAATCCACACAATGTGTAAGGCAATATCGACTTGACCAAGGTATTGAGATCAAGCGCTTTCATCCGCCCTAATATTCGCATATCGACAATAACAATCGTGCCGAACACAACTGCAAGCGCGACGATATGCAAGACTTCGATGAGCGGATAGGCGTAGGCGCTAGATTTGAGCGCGGCAATTGGCGCCCACTGTTCAAGGCGAATTAAGGTGTTGACCGGTGTGGTGGACAATGTAGCTGTGCCTGACATGGTAAATCTCGGTAATCTTTATTTACGTAATCAAAAATAATAAAAAAAACAACTACCCCGACGACTAGCCCAACAACTACCCCAACAACTTCAACACGTCCGCTTCGCGCGCTGACTTGATCCCCGCCTGCATTGTTTTGCGGCGCTCCTCAGGTATAGCTAGCCACCACGTGAAGGTGTCTTTAGCGGTGATGCCAACTGGGCGAAAGGTGAGGCTAGCGTTAATCGACTTGGCATTGCGGCGGCGGTGAAAACCTGCGGTCTCGCCAGCACCTGGCATCCACACTGGCATGTCGCTCCACATGTTGATTTTATTTTCGCTCAAAAATTTGGCACTCGCCTCGATGAACATCGCGGGGCTGGCCGGGTTCCCCACGGCCTCGCGAATGTCGTTGAGCATTTTTCCCATCGTCAATATGCCAGCCGGGCCATGCCCGTTAAAGTCACCCATGGAGCGCGACTCTGCCATGCGAATAGTCCATTCCGCCAAGTCACGCGCATCAATAAACTGCACTGGATCATTCGCTGGTGGCACCAGTACATTACCGCCTTCATGTAGGCGCACGGGCCAGTAGTTAAAGCGATCCGTTTCGTCCCCCGGGCCTACGATCAGGCCGGGTCGAATGACGGTGGTGATATCGCTAAATTGACGATACGCTTCGTCTTCACTCGCCGCTTTTAAGGAGCCGTAGAGGCGCATATTGGCGCGTAAGCTGGCGCTGGTCTCGGCCATCGCGTCAGCGCCGGTGTATTTTTCGCGTATGGCGGATTCGTCGCTATCTGGTTTACTAATGTCGCTATAAACCGATATTGTCGAGATGAAAATATAGTGCTTGACGTTGCCCTTGATCACTGCCGCCGCATCGCGCACCCAATGCGGCACGCTGGTGGGATTATCGATGCACACGTCCCACTGCCGCCCCTTAAGCGATGCGTAGTCATTGGTGTCGCGATCCCCCAGTAATTCCTCTACGCCTTTCGGCCAATCGCCCGCTTTTGCGCGGTTGCCGCGATTAAATACCGTGACCTTATGGCCGCGACTTGTCGCGTAACGCACTTGGTGCGGCCCGGTGAATCCAGTGCCCCCTAAAATTAAGATATCAAGTGGTTTCACATTATTTTTTGTCTTTGGTGTGGTGAGGCTCGCGGCGTGCGATAAGGTTGCTCGACTGGCGAGTTGGCTTATGGCTAACGAGATACCGATAGCTAAAATTCGGCGACGAGTTGTGATGACGTTGTTCGGTTATTTTTTATTGCATGAAGTCTAGCGTTGCGAATGCGTAGCGCTGAGTCACCGATGTTAACGCGTTAATTTTCAGTGGTTACTCGTCGAGCAAGCTAAAGCGTAAACCTGCATGTTTTTCAAGCCGCGCGTGTAGTGCGGCGCCGAGCGCGGTTGCGGGGGTCCAAAATCCACCTGCGACTTCACAATCAAGCGCTAACGTTGCCGCAGCCTCGCCTAGCATTTTTGCCGTTGAGCCATAACCAGGGTCGCGATCCCCCGTTAGTTTGACGCGTAATTCACGGCCATCTGCTGTTGTACCCATGAAACGCAGGTCGAAAAATCCTTTTTCTTGTGCCTCGTGGCTCGGGCCTTCACCTGGTGCGGGCAGGATAAATTTTTCAAGCAGCCAACGCGTAGGTGGCAGTGCCGCACCGACTAATAATCCGCCAAGGCCAGCGGTGATGGCGAGCGCGCGGCTGTATCCCGCGACGCCGCGCCCAGTGACGATGGCTTCATCGTATTTCAGTGCGGCGGTCGCTTGATTCAACGCGTGAGATCGGAGCACCACCCGCACATTGATCGCTGCCATGATGAAGGGCGCTGTCCACGCCTTAAAGTCAGTATCGAAGGCGGCACTGGTGACGTTACGTTGCTTGACCTTTGCTGTTGATGAATGAGCATGTTGGCCGACTAGGAGTGAATAGGGGTTTTTTAATTCACGGCGTAAGTTGGCGTCTTTGCTGGCCTCACGCACAACGTTCAGAAGGCTTGCCACCGTGCCACCAGATGCTGCGCCACGCATCGCTTTCACGCGCATTTTGATTGTTGTACAACCTTCACCATAATGCAGCATCGACTGCGATTGTAAAAACCACACGCCCATATCGGAGGGGATCGAATCGAATCCGCAAGCATGCACAATGCGCGCGCCGCTGTTGATCGCCGTGGTTTCGTAGGTGGCAATCATTCGTCGCATCCATTGCGCCTCGCCAGTTAGGTCGCAATAGTCAGTACCTGTTTCGACACAAGCGCGCACCAGTGGCTCACCAAAGAGCGCATAGGGGCCAACGGTGGAGACCATCACTTTCGTTTGGTTGCACATGTCGGTAAGCGCAACCTTGTCCTTGGCATCGGTGACGATAATATTGAGCGCTAATGCCTTGTCGCCTAGTTGCGTGCGTAATGTGGCCAATTTTTCGTGTGAGCGTCCTGCAATCGCCCAACGTAGTTCGCGCGCACCGGGGTGGGTTGATGTGCCAAATTCTTGCAGCAAATAACGACACAATATTTGCCCCACAAAACTGGTTGCGCCGAAAATGATGATGTCGTAGGTGGTTTTTTTCATTTTACTTTATATTGTAAAGTCGTTTATTGGCGGCCATTTTGAGCATTTTGTGCTTGTAAACGCCCGCCAGATATAGGGTTTTCATATTTGTTAATGTAATTGCAGCGACTTATTCGCGTCAAGTTACCAGCGTCAGCTTATTACTGTCAACTTGTTAGCGTCAACCACGGCGGCTCTATAAAATGATGTAAATGAATTATCAACCGATTGAGAAGCCATGAAAAAAACTATTATTGGTATCGCCGCATTATTACTGGTGAGCGTCTTCAGTCTAACGACCCAAGCCTCTGCGCTGAGTGGCAACGCCATTTTGCGAGACGCGGTGAACGCGGCGGGCGGGGCAACGTGGCAGCAGCCAAAAACACTCATGCTGAAGGGTGATGCCGTATGGACACCGCATGGCAAGACAGATGCCGCGTCGATATTACGGTTTGATGAGTATGCGATGCACCGCGTATTTCCCGCTGAAAATGATGCGGCAAGACAGGCGAAAGGTAAGGTGCGATTTGACGCTAAGAGCGGCACCAACACATTTATGCAGCTCATTTTTGACGGTAAAACCACCCATAGTTTTTTGAGTGAAGCCGCCAAGCCGTATCAAAAACATTTTTCATGGAGCAATAATTTCGGCTTCGGCATTTTGCGTTTTGCCGATCGCGAAGGCTTTGTGGTGACGCGATTAGCCGATGACCAAGTCGAAGGACATCCATGCTACGTAGTGCAGATAACTGATCCTAAAAAAACGGTGACGACGTTTTTTATTGACGTTGAGACCAAGGCAATCCGCAGCGTCGCTTTTAATACCGATGTTGGCCATCACCATCGAATCTATTCTGATTTCAAGCGTGCGGCGAAGGTTGATTTTGTCCAACCGGCGCGTGTTAGGTTGTACTTTGACGGGATCAAGTGGATGGATATTAACTGGCGGCAATTTGCGGTGAACGAGGTAATTGCGGATAAGGTGTTTGTAATGGACGACTCAACACCTAATTGACCGCCGATGGTGAATTTTTTCTTTGGAAGAAACACTTTTTAAACCACCGATGAGCGCCGACGGATGCCAATAAAGTCAACAACCTCCTTAAAGGAGTCGGCAATGATAGGTGCTCAGCTGTTTTCTAAACCGCCGTCATTCCGAACGCTTTTGTGAGGAATCTTACCCGCGCCGTCGCCTCCACCAGCGGATAAGATTCTTCGTCGCACGATGAAACCGTGCTCTGTCGGAATGACAGGATTTATTTTTTTGCTTTTATCGGCGGTCATCGGCGGCCATCGGCGTTGACCGGTGGTAAGAAGTTGTTAGCACGTTCGGCTGGCATAACTTGCTATCTACGCCCATCCCGCCGTCCGCCCCTATTTCCACCGCCACCGATACCGTCCGACTTAGGCTTAGGTTTGCCACCACCACCACCAGCAGGTTTTCTCGCACCGCCACCGCCACCACCACCACGTTGGGGCCGATGGCCGGCGGAACGTAGTTGTATCGGCTGCGGCTTGGCATTCGGGTCGGGCTCAAATCCTTTGATGACCACATGCTCGACATCGCGTTTTATCAATCGCTCAATATCGGCAAACATGCGTTTTTCGTCCACGCAGACCAGCGAGACGGCCTCACCGGTTGCGCCCGCACGGCCGGTGCGGCCGATGCGATGCACGTAGTCTTCCGACACATGCGGAATATCGTAATTAACCACATGCGGGAGCTGGTCGATATCAATGCCGCGTGCGGCAATGTCAGTTGCCACCAGCACCGCTAAATCACCTGACTTGAATTCCGCGAGCGCTTTGGTGCGAGCACTTTGGCTCTTATTACCGTGGATCGCTAATGCGGTAATGCTCGATTTATTTAGCTGCTCCGCCAAGCGATTCGCACCGTGTTTGGTGCGGGTAAATACCAGCACTTGATGCCAATCGTTTTGTTTGATGAGATGCGTGAGTAGCTGGGTCTTTTTATCGCGATCAACGGGGTGAACGATTTGCGAAATTATCTCCACCGTAGAGTTACGCCGTGCCACTTCAATTAACGCGGGGTTATCTAACAAGCTATCGGCGAGACGTTTAATCTCATCTGAAAATGTGGCCGAAAATAATAGGTTTTGCCGCTTCTTAGGTAAAAACGCCAATATTTTTTTAATGTCATGAATGAAACCCATGTCGAGCATACGGTCTGCCTCGTCAAGCACGAGGATTTCTACTTTTGATAAATCTACCGTCCGCTGCTGCTGATGATCCATCAATCTACCAGGCGTGGCGACCAAAATATCGATCCCACGACGTAATGCGCCAATTTGCGGGTTAATGCTCACCCCACCAAAAATCGCTAACGACTTCAGCCCAGTGTACTTGCCGTAGGTGACGACACTTTCTTCCACCTGTGCGGCCAATTCACGTGTCGGTGTGAGCACCAATGCGCGCACGCTAGGTTTAGCACCACCTGCGGCAGCGGTTTGTAAAAGTCGTTGTAACAAGGGCAGGGTGAAGCCCGCTGTTTTCCCTGTACCGGTTTGTGCGCCCGCGAGTAAATCGCCACCGTTGAGAACGGCCGGGATAGCTTGCAATTGAATCGGGGTAGGCGTGGTGTAGCCGTGCTCAGTCACCGCACGAACGATTTTCTCGGAAAGTCCGAGTTCTGAAAATAACATGGTAGAACCTTAGAAAAAGACCGAATCTTACTTCACAATTTGTTTGTAAAGCCAGTCTAGATGCGGGGTTTGCCGATATTGCAGATGCTGCAATACTAAATGCTACGGAGGCGATAATAGGAGTGACAGCGCGGGGACTGGAACAATGCTGTGCACTCATTATACCCAGTCATTCACTACGCTACTGAGCTTGTGGTTCCACGCACAGATGTGAGAAATCCTACGCGCTATCGCGCCTCTAAAAAGCAACTCACCGACGCATTACTTAATCAACATTATTGGCACAGTTGCTTCGGCAATCACGCGGGTTGCTACCGAGCCCATTGCCAAATTCACCAACGCGGTGCGACCATGCGTGCCCATGACAATTGCGGCGTAGCCGTCCTTTGCCGCTTTCGCAATTTCATGCCCCGGGTCGCCTATACGCTTAACCACGGTAAATGCGCGTCCGGCGTTGGTGAGTAAATCGCGTGCCGGTGTTAAAGCAACTTCGGCTTCATCGTCGTAGTATTTATTGACCACTTCCGCACCCACCCATGACACCGCACGCGGCGAGGGTATCGGTAAATGCACGTGTATCAATTCAATTGCGGTAGTGGCGGGAAATACGTTGGTCGCGGCAGCTAAATAAGCCGCCGCGCGCAAGGATGTTTCTGAGCCATCGATTGCTACTAAAATTTTAGACATAGTGTCACCTTGTTTAAAATATTGGTACTGCGCAACTCCTTTTACAGCGAATCAGTCTAAAACGTAAAGTATAAAAGCATCAAAAAAGACGGGCTCTTTTAGTTAAATATGGCTGAAAATGCCCGTCTAATGGCGAGTTTACTAAACTCAGCGCGTGTTTTACTGCTTTAAATGTTTTTCCAGAAACGCCAAAATCCGCTCGTAGGCCTCATGCGAATTTTTCTTTTTGCTAAACCCATGTCCTTCGTCATCGAACACCACGTAATCAACCGGCACATTATTTCTCCTAACTGCCGCCACAATATCGTCGCTCTCCGCCTTAATCACCCGTGGATCATTCGCGCCTTGAATCACAATCATTGGTTTACGAATCTCTTTGGCATGAAACAGCGGCGACGTGGCGATTAAAAAGTCGCGGTCTTTCACCGGGTCGCCAATTTCTTCATAGAGCGCTTTGCGCTGCGCTTCCCAGTAAGGCGGTATGCTTTCCAGCGTGCGAATCCAATTAGTCACGCCAAAAATATTCACTCCTACCTTGAACGCCTCTGGCCGAAACGCTAGCGCCGCCGCGACCATATAGCCGCCATAGCTGCCGCCCATAATTGCGATTTTTTCATGATCGATATAGCCACGGCTGGCGAGCCATGTTTTCGCTTCAATGCAATCCCAAAGCGGCTCACGACCATGCTTTTTATCGTCGGCGGCGAAGAATGTTTTGCCATACCCCGAGCTGCCACGGTTATTAATATCCAGTACCGCATAACCGTGATTCACTAAATGCTGAATCTGCGCACCATAACCGCGTGTGGCCTGACCGCCGGGGCCGCCGTGTACCAACACGATGGCTGGCACTTTGTTACTAACGCTTGCTGTTTTCGGTTTGTAGTAAATCGCTGGAATCATCATGCCGTCAAATGATTTGAAGCGAATCACCTCCGTGTCCACTAGGTCTGCCGGGTTAATGTCCTTAGATAGCGTTTGGGTAAGCTGCTTGGTTTGGTTGGTTTTGAAATCATAGGTAAATAAATTGCTCGGACTACGGTCGCCATTCAAATAGAACGCCATACGCGTACTATTTTTAGAAAATGTCACGCCGCGAATCTCGCCACCCGGTAGCTTGGGCAATTTGATCGGTTTTTCTTTACCGTCTTTCGCCACTTCCACCACCCGAATCACCGTGCTCGCATCTTCATTCACACCCGTCACGCGGTAGCGTCCATCACGCGAGAAATAGGTAAAAGCAATATCCCAGTTAGCTTTTTCATGGTCTGCAAACGTTTTGGCTGCTAAATCATAAGTGCGAACACGCTTGAATTCTCCACCTTCGTCTGACAGCAAAAATAGTCTTTTGGAGGCGGGGTCAAACGTCTGCGCCGTAAAGCTTACCGAGCCGGTATGCGGTGTGATTCGTTCCGTTGTGCCTTTTACGACATCATGTAAAAAAATATCGCTATCGTTAGTCGTGTTGGGTTTGTTAAATGCAATCCATTTTTCATCATTACTGATGGTTGCGGGCTGAAGCCCTACTTCATTCTTAAATAGCATTGTGCGAGCATAGCTTGCCGCATCGTACTTATAAATATCGAAAAACTTCGCATCGCGCTCGTTTGATGTGATGTAAAACGATTTGTTATCTTTAGCAAAGCCACTAAATTGCGCGCGAAATTTATCGCCCGACGTGAGGGCTTTTTCAGTACCATCAAGGGCTCTTACATAAAGCTTGCTATTTTCATCGCCCGCATTGTCGCGGGTGTAGATAATGCGGTTGTCTTCCGGAAAATAAGCCACCGCATAGGTGGTGTCGTTGGTTGATTTGGTGAGCGCTTCAGCCTTGCCGCCAGTCACCGCAATCGAATAAGCATTAAAAATGCCTGATTCATTGCTCGAAAACATAATGCGCTTTTCATCCGCACTAAAGGACGCGCCGCGCAAGTTAGTGGTGGCTAAAAATTGTGCGGCGGTATAACGCTTTACGTTTGTGAGGCTGTTAACGTTTGCCTGCTTGGCTGTTGACGCTGCTGGTTTGCTCGGAGCAGCAGTCGCCGTAGACGCCGCGTAACAAACAGCCGACGCCAATACGGTGCTACAGGTGAATACTACTTTTAAGTACGATGACATTTTTTGCCCTATTGATAGGTAGTGTTGTGCCTACTGTTTGCGATGTTGCAACCAAGATGATGTCACAAACGTGATGAAACACTAAATACCCAGCATTAACGAGTAAGAGTAAGCGGGCAAATGCCATGACTTATAACAATAAGGCCACGTGATTGCTCACGCGGCCTTTTGTTTTTTTGTTTGGAGTAATGCGCCTTTTGGGGTGGTGGACGACGCATGATGAAACCGCATCAAGCGCACTTAGATATTGAACGAGGCACTCCGAAAAAACATTGATATCGCGCATTTTTTGACATTCGTTGACAAATAAGGAGCGCGTATCACCATGTTAAACTTTGGTCACTTTTTGGTGGAACGTTGCGGTGAAAAAACAATTGCTTACTGGTGTTTTAGCTGAATTGGTTATTAAGGCCGTCAAATGAGCGCTGACACGTTAATTTTGCTGTTGTTGTCAATAGCGATTGTCTTGATAGGCATCGTTATTTGGCTGCTATTTCGTTTGCACTCGCGCATATCTGATTTACCCTTAGCGCTGACCAATCAAGATGAAACCCGCCATCGCGACATACTCGGTGCATTGGCCGAGCAGCTTGCGAAACAATCGCAGCGGTTGACGGATTCACAAGTGGCGAGCGCTGATCGTGTTCGTAGCGCCATCGGCGAGGAGCTAGGTAAGACGCGCGACGCGGTGACGACCTTGCAGCATGAGCAAACTGCGCGGCTACATGAAAATAAAGAAGTCTTGGTGCGGGAGCTAGTGACGCTCACGCAGTTACTAGGCCAAAAACAAGACGCGTTAAAAGCCGATATGCTGAGCCAAACACTGGAAAAAATTGCCGAGCAAAGCCGCTTGCAAACAGAGCAAATGCAATCGACCATGCGGCTACTGACCTTGCAAATCAATGAGCGCATTGAAGGGTTGACCAAAACAAATGACACCAAGCTCGCTGAAATATCTGGGAAGGTAGCCGAGCGGCTGGATGAGGGCTTTAAGAAAACCAATGAAACATTTGTGAGCGTGATGACACGATTAGCCACCATTGATGAAGCGCAAAAAAAGCTCGACGGGCTGACAACCAATGTGGTGTCACTGCAACAAATATTGGGGGACAAAAAATCGCGCGGCGCGTTTGGCGAAATGCAGTTAGTGCAAATTATTCGCAACATGCTGCCAGAGTCTTCATTTGAATTTCAATATAGTTTTATCCGCGGCAATGACAGAGTTATTGCCGATTGCGTATTAAAACTGCCTGAGCCAGTCGGTCTGATTGCGGTGGATTCAAAATTTCCGCTGGAAAATTATGAGCGCATGGTGTCAGACGATGTCGATAAGGTTTCGCCCGCTATGTTCAAGGCGGATGTTAAAAAGCATGTCGATGCGATTGCGAGTAAGTACATTATTCCCGGCGTCACCTCGGATGGTGCCATGATGTTTGTGCCAGCCGAGGCGGTATTTGCGGAGATTCATGCACGGCATCGTGATGTGGTTGAGCATGCGCAGCGCCAACATGTGTGGATCGTTTCGCCGACGACCTTGATGGCGGTGCTAAATACGGTACGCGCCGTGTTAAAAGACGTGGAAACACGTAAGCAAGTGCATATCATTCAAGATCAGCTTGGCAAGCTAGGCAAAGAATTTGGTCGCTTTGATGAGCGCATGAAAAAATTAGCGGAGCATATTCGTATGGCAAACAAAGATGTCGATGAGGTGGCCATTACGAGTAGGAAAATCAGTGATCGCTTTCAATCGATTGAGCGTGTAGAGCTAGAAAAAAGCGCGTTAAATGAGGAAGCCATCGCGGTGCAGCCAAATTTAGTCTTAATTAAAGCTGAGTCAGAAACATGAAACTATCCCTAAGAGGTTATGTATGAAAACACAATTGATCACCGCCCATATGTTTATTACGGTGTTGGTAACGGTGTTGACAACTGCAGCAATCGCACAGCCAACTAAATCGCCCGAGCAATATCCAAGCACAAGTAAAGTTACGCAGGTTGATCGCTATCACGGCACGACCGTTGCTGACCCATATCGCTGGCTTGAAGATGACAATAGTGCGGAAACGAAAGCCTGGGTGATAGCCCAAAATGCGGTGACAAATAAATTTTTGAGCGCGATGCCGCAGCGTATGCCGGTGCGAAAAATTTATACAGACCTTTATAACTTTGAGCGCTTTGGCCTGCCATTCAAAGAAGGTAAGCGCTATTTTTGGACGCGTAATGACGGCCTGCAACAGCAGTCTGTGCTTTATACCGCGCCTAGCCTGACGGCAAAACCTACCGTAGCCATTGATCCAAATTTATTGTCTAAGGATGGTACTGTCGCACTCACGGGTACTGTTGCCAGCCGCGATGGGCGTCATCTTGCATACGGCGTGGCGGTGGCAGGTTCCGATTGGCAAGAATGGCGTGTGCGTGATTTGAATACCGGTAAAGACACCGCCGATGTCATTAAATGGGTGAAGTTTTCTACAGCAGAGTGGACACCAGACGGCAAGGGCTTTTTCTATTCGCGTTACGATGCGCCGAAGGACGCTGACAAGCTAACCGGCAGTAATTTTTTTCAGAAGCTTTTTTACCATCGTCTGGGCGACGATCAATCGCAAGATAAATTAGTGTACGAAAACAAAGCCGAGAAAGAATGGGGCTTTGCGGCGTCCGTTAGTGATGACGGAAAAACGCTCATCATCGTTGTGTGGAAAGGCGCAGGCCGTAAAAATGGCTTATTGGTCATACCGCTTAAAAATGGCGCCTTTGTTGCCAATACCGTTGCCAGCACGGTTAAAACCATCACGCTCGATTTTGACGCTGAATACGCGCCACTAGCGGCCAACGGTACTACGTTATGGGTAAGAACTGATAAAGACGCCCCGAAGGGACGCATTGTCGAAATAGATATGACCAAGCCTCAGAGCGCAAATTGGAAAACAATTGTTGGCCAGACCAACGATACCTTGACCGCCGCCAATCTGGTGGGTGGCAAAATCATCGCCCAATATTTGCAAGATGCCGCAACGGCGGTAAATGTCCACGCGCTCAATGGTCGATTGCTGCGTAGCGTGAATTTTTCCAGCATCGGTTCAGCGGCTGGTTTTGGCGGTCGTTTCAAAGATAAGGAAACGTTTTATAGCTTTACCAATTTCACTACCCCGACCGAGATATACCGGTACGACATTGCGAGCGGTCGTTCAGCCTTATTTAAGCGCCCCAAGACCGCTTTCGATACCGCAAAGTTTGAAACCAAACGTGAATTTGTGACGAGCCGTGATGGCACGCGTTTTCCGATATTCATCGCACATCGTAAGGGTCTAACGCTTGATGGCACAAACCCGACTCTTCTATACGGCTACGGCGGCTTTAACGTTTCTGAGACGCCAACATATCGCGTGACTGCCGCAACATGGATGGCCATTGGCGGCGTTTACGTAAGCGCATCAATTCGCGGTGGTGGCGAATATGGGGCGGCTTGGCACGATGCTGGTACCAAGCTGAAAAAACAGAACGTATTTGATGATTTCATTGCAGCCGCAGAGTGGCTGATTGCGAACAAATACACGGCTCCCGCAACATTGGGCATTAATGGCGGCTCTAACGGCGGATTACTCGTTGGCGCGGTAGTTAACCAACGCCCTGAATTATTTGGCGCAGCAGTGCCGCAAGTAGGCGTAATGGACATGCTGCGCTTCCACAAATTTACGATCGGCTGGGCGTGGGTATCAGATTATGGATCGTCTGACAACGCCGAAGAATTTAAGGCTCTCTATGCCTATTCGCCAATGCACAATATTAAAAGTAAAACGACGTATCCGTCGATATTAGTGACGACGGCAGACCACGATGATCGGGTTGTGCCTGCCCATAGTTTTAAGTATGCGGCTGCGCTACAGGCAGTGGATACGGGCACGGCACCTAAGCTAATTCGGATTGAGACAAGTGCGGGACATGGCGCTGGTAAGCCAACTTCAAAAATTATTGAAGAGCGCGGTGACGTGCTGGCATTTATGGCGAATGCATTTGGGATGGTGGTGAAGTAAACATGGTGACGGTATTATTTTTTGCCAGCATCCGTGAAGCCATTGGCCATGATCGCGAAACGATCGTCCTCAATGACATCGAAAGCGTTGGCGATCTACTCAATTTTTTACGTGCGAAGGGTGAGCATTATCGTGACGCGCTAGCGCCCACAATGCGCTGGAGGGTCGCGGTAAATTTGGACGTGGCCGAGATCACTCAGAAGTTAAAGTCCGGGGATGAAGTCGCCTTCTTTCCACCGGTCACCGGTGGCTAATTTGTTTAACATTAGCATTCAAACCGATGATTTTGATTTGAACGCTGAGTATGCAACGCTTCGTGCACGTCATCGCAATATTGGCGCGTTGGTTTCATTTTTGGGCGCGGTACGGGATTTGAACGACGGCGTAAATGTGTCGACCATGACGCTTGAACACTATCCCGGCATGACTGAAAAAGCACTGGCTAACATTGTTAACGCAGCAGCACAACGGTGGCCGTTGATTGACGCGACCGTCATTCATCGTGTCGGCACACTGATGCCGACAGACCAAATTGTATTGGTTGTTGTGGCTGCCGCACATCGCGGGGACGCATTTCAGGGCTGTGAATTCATCATGGATTATTTAAAAACCGACGCGCCATTTTGGAAAAAAGAATCCACATCAGACGGCAGTCGCTGGGTTGATGCAAGACAAGCCGACCATCACGCACAACAACGCTGGAGCAAAACCACATGACAGACAATCACGCGCATCCGCAAACGGCTAAAAATGTCTTAGGCGGGGTATTGGAAGCCTGCTGCTTTCAGCCAATGACAGGGTATTTTCGCGATGGCTTTTGTCATACCATTGATGAAGACCACGGCTCACACACGGTCTGTGCGGTGATGACCGAGGAATTTTTAGCCTTCTCAAAATTGCAGGGAAATGATCTTTCCACCCCGCGCAATGAATACGGATTTCCAGGCCTAAAGCCTGGCGATAAATGGTGTGTATGCGTATCGCGCTGGGAAGAAGCGTTTGTCGTTGGCAAAGCCCCCAAAGTGCTACTAGCATCGACTAATCAACGCGCCTTGGAGGTCGTGTCATTGGCGGAATTGCGTGCGAGCGCGGTGGCCTAAGTTGATGCAAAATCAAAGGCGGTTAGGGGATTGCTAAAGTCGCCTATTGGCGGGCGTCTTGACGCATATTTGCTCCGAAACGCCCGCCAATAGGCGAGTCTTATCTAGTTAGGACGAGCAAAATACATCGCGTGTCATTGCAACAATTTTTACGACGCGCTTGTCGTCGATATAGTAAAAAATTTGTTTTCCTGCCGCCCGTGACGCCACCATAGTGTTTGCTTTAAGTATTGCCAAATGTTGCGAGACATTTCCTTGTGTTGTGCCCACCGCCTCAACAATATCTTGCACCGCCATTTCACCTGATGAGAGCAAGCACAAAATTTTGATCCTGAGCGGATGCGACATGGCTTGCATCGCCATGGCGGCTTCCTCGATTTGCTGTGATTTACCGATGAGATCAAAAATATCGGTATTCATCGTTTCGCGGGGTTTCGGTTTGGTTGGCATGCGCTGACTCTAACGTAAAACGCTGGCGGCTAAATTGTTGCACTGCAACTTTACTTAATATTAGATTCAACTAATATTAGCGAAATCTAATGGGTGAGGCATAAATGTCGGCTGATATTTACGATTCAATAAAGCTGGTCGGCACGCTGCAACGCGCGCCCGAATATTTTTTGTCGCCCGCTGAAATCGCCTCCGTGCAAACGGGTCGCCGTGATTTTTTACGTGGTGCACTACTGAGTGCGGCGGCAATGTCAACAGCTGCAGCAGCGGCCAGCGCAGCGGATGACCCTAATATCATCACACTCCCTGAGCATTCCAAAGGTCTCGGCCAGCCGGTCGCACTCACCGGCTACGGCGTGCCTTCGCGCTATGAAAAAAACCTACAACGTCGAGAAAGCCCTGGGCTTACTCGCGTTGGCGGCTCATCCGTTTCATTTGCGCCGTTACAGGGATTGTTTGGCATCATCACGCCGAATGGCCTGCATTTTGAACGTCACCATCAGGGATTTTGGGATATAGATCCAACCAAACATCGGCTGATGATTAACGGGCTGGTTAAAAACCCCAAGATTTACACGATGGATGATTTAATGCGATTGCCATCGGTGTCGAGAATGCACTTTATCGAGTGTGGTGCGAATACCGGCATGGAGTGGGGCAATGTCGCGGTACCTACCGTGCAGTACACGCACGGCATGTTGAGTTGCTGCGAATTTACCGGCGTGCCGCTAGCGTTGTTATTGCAAGATTGTGGCGTTGATAAATTGAAGGGTAAATATTTATTGGTCGAAGGCGCTGATGGCTCTGGCATGACGCGCACCATTTCAATGGAACGCGCGCTCGATGATTGCTTTGTCGCCTACGCCATGAATGGCGAAATGCTGCGTCCGGAGAATGGCTATCCGCTGCGTTTAGTCGCCCCAGGATTACAAGGTGTTAGCTGGGTAAAGTGGCTGCGCCGTATCGAGGTTGGTGATATGCCCTATGGCACTAAAGATGAAACGCTGCACTATATTGACTTAATGCCAGACGGCATTCACCGCCAATACACCAGCGTGCAAGAGTGTAAAAGTGTGGTGACGTCGCCATCTGGGGGGCAACAGTTATTGACCAAGGGTTTCTACAATATCAGTGGGTTGGCATGGTCCGGACGCGGCAAAATCAGGCGCGTCGATGTGAGTGTGGATGGCGGTAAAAATTGGAAAACGGCAAAACTTGAAACACCCGTTCTCACCAAATGTTTAACCCGCTTTAGTTTGCCGTGGGTGTGGGACGGCAGCCAAACGATCTTTCAAAGCCGCGCGATAGATGACACCGGCTACGTGCAGCCAAATATCAACCAACTGCGTGCAGTTCGTGGCAGCCGCTCTATTTATCATAACAACGCTATACAAAGCTGGAAAGTAAATGCGAGCGGCGAGGTGAGTAATGTACAAATCGCCTAATGTTCACTATTTTTTGAATGAAAGATTAAATGTGATTCTGCCGTCATTCCTGCGTAGCCGGGAGTCCAAGTCCGATGAATGCCATCCAATCGAGCAAAACGTTGATTCCCGCCGATGCGGGAATGAAGGCTCTTGGAGGTCGCCTGGTGTAATCGCCAAATCGATAATCATTGAAAAATTCGAATCGCTTTTATCGGCGTATTTACAAAAATATGTCGGCGTCCATCGGCGGTTACAGCGGGTTTTCTTCGCAGCCATCACGCTCATTCTTTCAAACCTTGCGTATGCCCAATTCCCTAACATCGGCCGTCCCGCCACGCCCAATGAGATAGCCGCTTGGGATATTGATGTACGCCCCGATTTCAAAGGCTTACCTAAGGGCGCTGGCTCTGCCACCAAAGGCCAACAAGTGTGGGAAGCCAAATGTGAATCGTGTCACGGCACGTTTGGTGAATCAAATGAAGTCTTCCCACCCCTTGTAGGAGGCACGAGCAAACGTGATATTGAAACAGGGCGCGTGGCAAATCTGGTTAGAACTGATTATCCTCATCGCACCTCGCTGATGAAACTTTCCGAGCTTTCAACGCTATGGGATTACATCAATCGCGCCATGCCGTGGAATCAGCCTAAAACATTGACGGTGGAAGAAGTCTATGCGGTGACGGCCTACATGCTGCACTTAGGCGATATTGTGCCGCAGGATTTTGTGCTGTCGGACACCAATATTGCAGAAGTCCAAAAGCGGCTTCCGAACCGGCACGGCTTAAAAAAATATGCTGCACTATGGGATGTCCGCGGGAAGGGCGACGTTAATAATGTAGCGTGCATAGTTAATTGCAAAAGTAGTATCGTTATTCAATCGCAATTGCCACCGCACGCCCGTAATGCGCATGGTAACTTGGCCGCGCAAAGTCGGACCGTTGGCGCCACCGTTGGTATTGATACGGAATTAGAACGACCAGATCAGCTAGGCAAAGCAGAATCAACAGTAGCCAGCGCCGCTAGTGCCACGCCCAATCCAAGGCTAATTTCAGCGCCCGACCCTGCCCAACTTGCCCGCAAATACAGTTGCAATGCCTGCCATGCTGCCGCGAGTAAGCTGGTCGGGCCGAGCTATAACGAGATACAGAAAAGGTATAAAGACGATACATCAGCCCTATCAAAATTGATGTCAAAAGTCAGGCTCGGTGGTGCAGGGGTTTGGGGCGTTATTCCGATGCCGCCGCACCCAACAATATCCGACGCAGATTTGCGACTCTTGATTGAATGGAATTTGCGAGGCGGCAGGTAGCAACAAGTCAAGCGTACAATTAGTCAACGACCAGCAGTACGTAACCATTAAGTTGCAGATTCGATACACACTTACTAACGAGGAAAAAACGATGAATCGACGTGAAGCGTTAAAAACAACGGGCGGCTCAACCGTCATGGCATTGCTGGTCTCAGCAGGTTTGATAAAACCGACTGACGTCTTCGCGCAGGCGACCGACTGGAATAAAAATGCATTTGACACGAAAAACTTAAATGATACCGTTAAGGCGCTCGGCGGCACGACGGCAACACTGTCAAAAGATATTGTGTTTAGTTCCGCACCTGATATTGCCGAAAATGGCGCGCGCGTGCCGATTGCCATCGTTAGCAACATTCCAAAAACGGATTCCATTTCTATTTTGGTAGAGAAAAACCCCAACTCGCTTGCGGCCACGTTTTTTATACCTAGTGGCACAGAAGCATTTGCCTCAACTACCGTAAAAATGGGACAAACATCAAATGTATACGCGGTGGTAAGTGCTGACGGAAAATTTTATTATGCGACCAAAGAAATCAAGGTAACCCTCGGTGGTTGTGGTGGATGACACCTCGATAAAATTGCACATTTCAATTTGTACCAATAACCATATTTGTTAATTTGTTAGGAGAATAAGATGGCAGATCCAATGAAAATTCGCGCTCGACTGCAGGGCGATAAGACGCAGGTAATCGTATCCATGAGCCATGAAATGGAGACAGGGCAGCGTAAAGATGCGGCAGGTAAAACTGTACCCGCGTGGTTTATTCAGAATGTAAAAGCAACGCACAACGGCAAAGTGGTTTTTTCTGCCCAATTTGGACCAGCGGTGGCAAAGAATCCCAATATTGGATTTCGCGTCAACGGTGCTAAGGTTGGCGACAAAATCATCATGAATTGGGTTGACAATCGCGGCGACAATCGCACCGATGAGATAACCGTGACGCCAGCCTAGTCAGTAATTTGCGATTCGGTTTTTCATCGAGACAACTATTAAAAAAGGGGAGACGTATGAAAGGTTCGCATATCGTTCAATATTTAGGTTTATGGATAATCGGTTTATTCGCGGCGGCGACAATTGCGTCCGCCTCAGCAGCCGATAAAGTTGAAAAAAAATCGACAAACGCTAAACCGCCCGCGGCAAGCGCCAAGACCACCGACCCGACAATTCGTGAAATTGAAAAGTATCGCGAAATGCTTGCTGAAGGCAACCCTGCTGATTTGTGGGAAGCGCGAGGGGAGGATTTGTGGAAACAAAAACGCGGGCCTAACAAGGTCTCGCTAGAACAATGTGATTTAGGGCAGGGCGCGGGCGTCGTTAAGGGCGTGTATGCCACGCTCCCGAAATATTTTGCGGACACCGATAAGGTAGAAGATTTAGAAACGCGCCTCGTCACATGCATGGTGATGCTGCAAGGTTTTAGCTATGATCAGGCTAAAAAAGCGCCGTTTGGCTCCGCTGACAATCGCTCCAATATGGAAGCCTTAGTTGCCTATGTCACCGCTAATTCTCGCGGCCTAAAAATGAATGTGGCGTTAACCCACCCGAAGGAAAAGGAAGCATTTGCAATCGGTAAAAAAATGTTTTTTCACCGCAGCGGGTCGCATGATTTTTCGTGTGCCACTTGCCACGCGCAGGACAATATTCGTATTCGCCTGCAAGACCTGCCAAATCTAACCAAGCAAGAGCCAGCTCAGCGCGCCTACACGAGCTGGCCTGCATATCGGGTCAGCCAAGGTGAACTACGCTCATTTCAGTGGCGCTTGTTTGATTGTTTCCGTCAACAGCGTTTTCCGGAGCTCGATTTCACGTCCCAAGGCTCAGTTGCACTAACAACGTATTTGGCGCGTAACGCTAACGGTGGCGTACTCTTAGCCCCCACCATCAAACGCTAAGGGGATAGCAATGAAAAATAATTTAACGTCCATCCGGTTGATGTCGCTGTTGTTGTCACTCATCGCCGTGCCAGCAATTGCGCTTGCGGACACCAAGGTTGATGTCGCCACTGAGGTAATGACGAAATCGTTTAAAGAACGTGGTCAAGCAAAGCTCGACCGCCTGAATCAAGATAAAGCCATGGCCTCGTGTACTGAGTACGCCAACAAACCGATGCCGGCAAAAATTGCAGCCTCAATTACGGCGGAGAATTTTGCCGCGATTCCATTTCCCAAAGACGCTAAGTATCTAGGCGACTGGAAAGCAGGCGAGCGTATTGCGCAATCCGGCGTCGGTAAACAATTTAGTGACAATCCGGCTAACCCAAACGGCGGCAATTGCTATGCGTGTCACCAGTTGTCACCGCTGGAACTTGCGTATGGCACCATCGGCGCAAGTCTTTATCAGTTCGGCAAAAACCGCGGTTACTCGGCTGAGATCGCCAAATACGCCTACGGCAAAATTTATAATTCGCAAGCCTACTTGGCCTGCTCGAACATGCCGCGCTTTGGCCATAACCAAATCTTGACCGAGGCGCAAATAAAAGATTTGGTGGCGCTCTTGATGGATCCTGAATCACCGGTAAATAAGTAAGTTGAGGCTGAGGCTGAGGCTTGATTTTTAAGCGTCCAGTTTTTAACGAAAATGTGCAGCGTAATTGGCGGAGGCGTATATGAAAATTGTAAAACAGTGGTTATTTTCCGTCCTCATTTTGTCCACACTCCAGTCGGTGCTGGTTGCTGCCGATGACGCTACCTTCACTACTAAGTCGCTCAAACCTGAAATAGCGCTTAAGGTCGCCGAAGCAGCACTCGCATCTTGTCGTAAAAGTGGATTTCAAGTTGCGGTCTCGGTAGTGGATCGCGCCGGGGTAACGCAGGTAATGCTGCGCGACCGTTTTGCCGGCGCACACACGCCCGATACCGCCGCAAATAAAGCGTGGACGGCGACTACATTCAGGACGAATACCTCAGCGCTTGCCAAAGAGACCGACGTAGGCAAAGAGGCCAGCGGCATTCGTCATCTGCCACGGGTGGTGGTGGTCGGTGGTGGCGTGATGATTGAATCCGGTACCGGCTCTTTACTGGGCGCTGTAGGCGTATCCGGCGCACCCGGCGGCGCGGCAGATGAGGTCTGCGCTATGGCTGGCATTAAAGCGATTGCGGATGTGCTTAGTTTCGAATAACTGATTTACACTGCAGCCGCAACATGCTCAGGGCGTAATCACCGCGACGTTCTGCGCGAATAAACAAACAAGGTTGTCCGCATGAGCCAAATGAATCGTCGTGAATTTTTGAACGTACTTGCTATCGCTTCTGCGGCTGGCTTAGCGATCAATAATCGTGAAGCATTGGCGATGCGTTCATCTGCTACATCTTCCTCAGCTGCTTCATCTGTTTTAGGGTTTTACGATTTGCCTAAATTTGGCAATGTGCATTTCTTGCACATGACCGATTGCCATGCGCAGCTAAATCCAATTTACTTTCGTGAGCCTAATGTTAATTTGGGCGTGGCCGCCGCCAGTGGCAAAGCGCCGCATTTGGTTGGTGAGCATTTGTTGAAACAATTTGGCTTTCGCCCCGGCACGCGTGATGCTCATGCATTTAGCGCACTTAACTTCGTTGAAGCCGCAAAAACATACGGCAAAGTCGGCGGTTTTGCGCATTTAGCGACGCTGGTGAAGCAACTCAAAGCATCACGTCCCGGCGCGCTGTTACTCGATGGCGGCGATACCTGGCAGGGTAGCGCGACCGCACTGTGGACGAACGGCCAAGATATGGTGGACGCGTGCCTGCTGCTCGGCGTGGACGTGATGACCGCGCATTGGGAAATGACCTTGGGCGACAAACGGGTGAATGAAATAATTGGGCGTGACTTCAAAGGGCGGGTTGATTTTGTCGCACAAAATATTCACACCACTGACTTTGGTGACCCCGTCTTTGCGCCGTACGCGATGAAAGAAATGAATGGGGTGAAGTGCGCTGTCATTGGACAAGCCTTTCCCTACACGCCAGTCGCCAATCCACGCTACTTCACGCCAGATTGGACTTTCGGCATTAAAGAAATGGAAATGCAAAAAACGGTGGATGAGGCGCGTGCAAAGGGCGCACTAGTGGTGGTGTTGCTCTCCCATAATGGTATGGATGTGGACCTTAAAATGGCATCGCGCGTCACCGGCATAGACGCCATCTTGGGCGGTCATACTCATGACGGCGTGCCACAACCGACGATCGTCGAAAACAAATCCGGTAAAACGCTTGTCACTAACGCCGGTTCGAATGGCAAATTTTTAGGCGTGCTTGATGCTGAGGTGAAGGCCGGCAAAGTGAGTGACTTTCGTTACAAGTTAATGCCAATTTTCGCGAACTTACTCCCCGCCGATGTGGCGATGCAAACGCTAATCACTACTATTCGCAAGCCTTTTGAGGCAAAACTGTCCGAAACACTAGCAACGACTAGGGGCTTGCTCTATCGGCGTGGTAACTTTAACGGCACCTTTGACGAAATTATTCTCGATGCGTTGATGAAGACTCAAAATGCTGAGATCGCATTTTCCCCCGGCTTTCGCTGGGGCACTAGTATCTTGCCGAATCAAGCAATCACCTTTGAACACGTGATGGATCAAACCGCCATTACCTATCCGCATACCACGGTGAGTGAATTCAACGGCGAGATGCTAAAAACCATATTAGAGGATGTCGCCGACAACCTATTTAACCCAGACCCTTATTTGCAGCAAGGTGGCGACATGGTGCGCGTGGGCGGCATGCAATACACCATCGCTCCGCTAGAAAAAATGGGTAATCGCATTAGCAATATGACGCTCAACGGCAAGCCGATTGACGCCAATAAAACCTACAAAGTTGCCGGCTGGGCGCCTGTTGCTGAGAGCGCGCGCGAAAATAAAACCACACCGATCTGGGATGTCGTCGCCGGTTATTTACGGGACAAAAAAAGCATCGCGCCGAAGACGCCGAACTTACCGAAAATTATTGGCATGAAAGGCAATAAGGGGTTTGCTGCATAGGTTAGCCGCACCAATAGCTTACGAATACATGGTGCGCCATGCGCACCATGTATTCAACATCAGCAAGCACCATCGCACACACGGCACGCTCTACAAGTTGAAGCGCAATATTATTTGCAGAAAAATCAGGGTTTGACCAACGCGCCGAAAAAACGCTAAAATAGCGCTCTTCGCAAGTAGCAATACTTCGATTCCCTGATAGCTCAGCCGGTAGAGCGACGGACTGTTAATCCGCAGGTCCCTGGTTCGAATCCAGGTCGGGGAGCCAGAATTAGTTTTTAAAAAATGGGGTCATCTCAATTGAGATGACCCCATTTTTTTTTGCGCTCAAAGATTGCGGCTCATTTTAGATGACGATCCTTCTACTCCGCCAACCACCCACCGGCAGCGCGCGCGCTGAATGAGTATTGCAAGAAGCCATCACCGGCTTAGTTAGTCTTTGGCACGGCGCTGGTGCGGCGGCGGCTCAACTTTTATGCACAATAAAACCGAGATTGTCCATGAGGGTTTGCGATGATAGCGAGGCTATTTTTGCGTGTATCTTCTGTTGACTGACGAATGAATAGCGAGCTATTCAAGTTGAGGAAACAGGACAGACGCCAAAAATAGTCCGTCAGCACTCAAACAGCTTGAAGGGACGCTTAATGGACAATGTCGTTTAAATATTTTGAACTTTAAGCGTTGTCATTCCCGGTTGCCGAAAAGCGACTTCCTTTGGTCGCAGCGGGAGTAGCGGTGCACCCGTATGTTATTGTTAGGCTAATAGAAGTTCTCAAATGGGAGCTTCTAAAAACCCGCTATCCACGTTCACTCGCCGTCGCCGCACGATTTTTTTGCATGCCCTTGCATTTTTAGTCATCAGCGCATTGCATCAATCTCGTTTTTGATGTTGTTTCCCGCC
>Ga0105049_10000872_pt1 | contig 34475 bp, 44 predicted proteins | sample MAT06_FD_78087 | JGI IMG/M metagenome (GOLD analysis project Ga0105049, IMG submission 78087) | Freshwater microbial communities from Lake Fryxell liftoff mats and glacier meltwater in Antarctica - MAT-06 | ecosystem: Environmental > Aquatic > Freshwater > Ice > Liftoff microbial mat | place...
CCTGCGGGACCGCGTGCCCGACCGTACGAACCCCGCGCCGCCGCGGTTCGCGGGCCGCTCGATCGGTTTGATCGCAGGCTTCAGCCATGCAGCAAGAAGGGGTGGCCCGGCACCGCCACCGTCGCACTGGCCGGCGCATGGCCGGCCGCTGATCGGCAGCGCCGTCCCGCCACGCCACGCCTTGCACAGGCGCTTGCACGGGCGAGCGTCCAATCCGGGTCATCGCCCGCCATCGCGTGACACTCGGCCCCCTCGCGCCCCGCTCCGGCTCCCCTCACCAACCCCCGCCAAGTCCGCGAAAAACGCCATCGAAAAGCCGCCGGTGTCATCGTGTGACATCGGCGGCAGACAAAGCGGGCGAGGAGGATCGAACTCCCGACATTCAGCTTGGGAAGCTGACGTTCTACCGCTGAACTACGCCCGCGGTCAGAGCCTGAGTATACCGCGCGGCGGGCGCGGTGGGAAGCGCACTTGCCGGTCACGGTGTGGAGATGGGCACGGAAGCGACGAGGTCGGTGGCGTGGCGCTTCACCGCGCCGAACCAGATCAGGAGGAAGACCGGATAGGCGGTGAAGAGGATGCCCATCGCCGCGGTGATGATGAGGGCCATGGGGCTGTCCGCGCCCTTGGCGAAGGGGCTGGCGGGGTTGTCCTGGGCCCATTGGACCATCGTGGCGTTCTTCTGCACGGCGTGGATGGTGCCAACGATCACGAGGGGGAGGCTGATCGCGGCATACGCGAGGTGCAGCGGCTGGCCGACGGGGCGACGGCGGCGCGTGGCGACGCCCGCGACGATCAGGAAGATGGTCATGGCGGTGCCGGCAACCCCTAGGGCGAGCTGGATCGGGTCGAGCCGCATGGTGGGCGGGAGCTCGCCGGCGTCGGGTGCGGAGGCCATGAACATCGGCACCAGGGCCATGCAGCCGATGCCGCCGAGGTTGCAGAGGAGGCCCAGCGCCCCCCAGATGATCGAGGTCATCCCCACCACCTTCGGCCAGCCGGGGAGCATCGGATCGGAAGGGTCGAAGGAGAGGGCGGGGATGGGGTCGGTGGGGAGCGTGGTCATGAGCCTCTCCTTGGGGGAAGGGCGGGGGCAGTTTTGGCGGTTTCGATGGGGGTCTAGAGCTGGGAGAGGAAGCGGAGGTCGTTCTCGAAGAGGAGGCGGATGTCGGGGATGCCGTACTTGCCCATGGCGAGGCGCTCGATGCCGAAGCCGAAGGCGAAGCCGGTCCATTCCTCGGGATCGACGCCGCAGGCGGTGAAGACGGCGGGGTCGACCATGCCCGAGCCGCCGACCTCCATCCAGCGGACGGGGGCGTCGGGGCGGAGCTGGATCTTCATGTCGACCTCGGCGGAAGGCTCGGTGAAGGGGAAGAAGCTGGGGCGGAGGCGGACCTCGGCCCCCTCGCCGAAGTAGGCGCGGGCGAAGTGCAGGAGGGTGGACTTGAGGTCGACCATGGTGACGCCGCGGTCGACGCAGAGGCCCTCGATCTGGTGGAACATGAAGGAGTGGGTGGCGTCGACGGTGTCGGGGCGGTAGACGCGGCCGGGGGCGACGATCTTGATGGGCGTGGTGAGCCGGCCCCCGCCGCGGCGGACGGCCTCTTGCAGCGTGCGGACCTGGACGGTGCTGGTCTGCGAGCGGAGCATGCGGGGGTGGGCCGCGGTGCGGGGGTCGTCGACGTAGAAGTTGTCGATGGGATCGCGGGCGGGGTGGTCGGGGGGGATGTTGAGCTTGATGAAGTTGTGCTCGTCGTCCTCGAGCTCGGGGCCCTCGGCGGACTCGAAGCCCATGCGGGCGAAGACCTCGACGAGTTCGTCGCGGACGCGGGTGATGACGTGGCGGCGGCCGACGGCGTGGCTCTCGATCAGGCCGGGCTCGGTCATGTCCACGGTCTCGGCGGGCGCGGCGGCGGGGGTCGCGGCGAGGGCGGCCTTGCGGTCGGCGTACGCGGATTCGAGGGCGGCCTTGACGGCGTTGAGACGGCCGCCGAAGGCGGGGCGCTGGTCCTTGGGGATGTCCTTGAGGGTCGCGGAGGCGGCCTTCAGAGTGCCCGCGGAGCCGAGATGAGCGATGCGCCAGGCCTCGAGGGCGGCGGTGTCGGCCGCCGCGGCCAAGGCGGCGAGGGCGGTGATTTCGAGTTGGTCGAGGGGGATGAGCATGGGCGTTCGGGGGCCAATATAGCGGGGACGGAGGGGCCGGGGTTGGCCCCGTTCGAAGGGCTCCGCGGCTCGGCGCCCGCACGGGAAAAGCCACGACCCGCGGGGAGGCCCGCGGGTCGTGGCGAGATCGTGATCGGTCGCGGGCCGGCTGCAGACGGCCGCGGGCAGGATCAGTTCGTCGTCTTGGCGGCGGTGCAAGCGGCCTTGGCGCCCTCGCAGGACTTCTTCTCGCCGACGAGGCCCATGGAGCCCTCGGCCTTCTTGTCGGTGCAGGTGGCCTTGGTCTCGCAGGACTTCTTCTCGGAGACGGCGCCCATGGAGCCCTCGGTCTTGGTGCCCGAGCAGGACTTCTTCTCGCCGACCGCGCCCATCGAGCCGTCGGCCTTGGCGTCGGTGCAGGTGGTGGAGCAGGAGGACTTCTCGGCGCCGACGGCGCCCATGTTGGCGGAGGAGCGGTTGCTCTCGCAGCCCATGAGGCCGGCGAGGGACATACAGGCGGCGAGGGCGAGTTTGGCGGAAGTCGTCATGGGCGGGTTCCTTCGTGTCGTGGGTCGTTGGACGTGACCGGTCACGCGACCGGTGCTTGGGGGGGATGGCACGCCACGCGGCGCACACACCTGGGACCCCTCTGGGCGCGGGGATACCCCGGCACCTAGAGGGTATCCGCCATTGAGTACTGACGCCACCGGGTGAGGGTTCGGGCCGCGGACGAAAAAAACGCCCGCGGGATGGTCCCGCGGGCGTTGGTGTTAATCTGGGGGGCCTTTGAGGCGCGTCGGGGGCGTTTACTCGGCCGCGGGGGCGGCTAATACGGCGGCCTCGGGCTTGTTCTTGCGGAGAGCCGCGTAGTAGGCGGTGCGACGGTCGGCGGTGCGGCGGCGCTGGCTGGGACGGCCGCCGATCTCGGCACCCTCTTCGGAGCCGACGAACTGGAGGACGCAGAGCTCGGTGCCGTCGCCGATGCGGGCGCGGCCGAGCTTGACGATGCGGGTGTAGCCGCCGGCGCGCTCCGCGAAGCGGGGGGCGACGCGGTCGAAGATGTGCTTGACGAGCTTGGGGCTGGTGCGGAGCTCGCCGTAGCGGTTGCGCTCGACCTCGGACGAGGCGGGGAGCTCGAAGAAGCCGGTGGTCTGGTCGCGGAGCTTCTGGACGTGGTCCTTCTCCTGCTCGGTCGCTCCCTTGGGGAGGTAGAGCCAGGAGAAGCCGAGGCGGTCGCCGCCGAGCTTGGCGATCACGCGGCGGCGGGAGGCGAGGTCGCCGGCCTTGGCGTCGGTGATGATCTTCTCGACGAAGGGCCGCAGGGCCTTGGCCTTGGGGATGGTGGTGACGATCTGGCCGTGCTCGAAGAGGCCCGCGGCCATGTTGCGGAACATGGCGAGGCGGTGAGCCGTCCGCCGACCGAGTCTGTAGCCTGCCCTGCCGTGACGCATGATCCACACTCCGGTGGCCGCCCCGGACGGGCGTGCCGCGCAAATCGCTTCGGTTCAAACTTCCCTGAGCGGCAAGGGCCTGAAAAACAGGGAAGAGAGTCTATCCCGGCCGGCCGGGGAAACCCACTCGCTTCCCGGACCACGCCCGGGAGGTGCGTCCGGCCCGGGGCCGGGGACGGGGATGATCAGGCGGGGTACTGGGGGGAGGCGACGGTGTAGCCCTCGGGGAGGGTGGTGCCCAGGTCGAGCTGGATGTCCTGGAGCTTGCGCTTGACCTCGCGGAGGCTGGTGCGGCCGAAGGAGCGGAGCTTGAGGAGGTCGGCGTCGTTCTGGGTGACGAGCTGGCCGACGGTCTCGATGCGGGCGGACTCGAGGCAGTTGGAGGCCCGGACGGAGAGCTCGAGCTCGCTGATGGGCATGTTGAGCTTGCGGATGAGGTCCTCGTCGACGCTGGCGGCGGCGGCGGCCTCCTCGCTCACGCGGTCGTCGCCGATGTCGAAGTACTGGACGAAGGGGTTGAGGTGCTTGCGGAAGATCTTGGCGGCCTCGACGAGGGCCATCTCCGGGGGGACGGTGCCGTTGGTCCAGACCTCCATGGTGAGCTTGTCGTAGTTGGTGCGCTGGCCGACGCGGGTCTCCTCGACCTTGTAGCGGACGCGCTGGACGGGAGAGTAAATGGCGTCGACGGGGATGACGCCGATCTCCTGCTCGTCGGCGTGGGCGTACTGCTCGCTGGCGGGGACGTAGCCGCGGCCCTTGCCGACAACGAGCTCCATCTCGAAGTCGACGGCGTCGGTGAGGGTGGCGAGGACCATGTCCTTGTTGAGGATGGTGACGGCGGTGTCGGCCTGGATCATGTCGGCCGTGACCTCGCCGGGGCCGCGGGCGGCCAGGCGCATGGTCTTGGGCTCCTCGCCCTCGAGGCGGACGACGAGGTTCTTGACGTTGAGGACGATGTCGGTGACGTCCTCCATCACGCCCTTGAGGGAGGTGAACTCGTGGCTGATGCCCTTGATCTTGATGGAGGAGACGGCGGCACCCTCGAGGGAGCTGAGGAGGACGCGGCGGAGGGAGTTTCCGACGGTGGTGCCGAAGCCCTTCTCGAAGGGCTCGACGGAGAACCGGCCGTAGGTATCGGTCTTGAACTTGGGGTCGGTCAGGACCCGGGTGGGGAGCTCGAGGCCACGCCAGCGGACGCGCGTCGTCATGGGATTGGTTCCACTCTCTCGGCAGCAACGGTCGTTGCGTGTGGGGGGACGGGCGTCGTGGCCGAGATCACGGGAACACGCGTCCTGCCGAGTGGACGCGGCCCTTCTTTCTCGGGACGCCGACTGGATGTTGCGGCCGGGGGCACCGCGGGGGCTCTTTCAGGGGCGGGGACGGGACGGAAACGGCGTGACGCCGGAGCGGCCCCTCCTACAAGGCCGCGCCGGCGTCGCCGGTGGAACTCGATTCGTCAGACGCGGCGGCGCTTCTTGGGGCGGCAACCGTTGTGCGGGACGGGCGTGTGGTCCTCGACGGCGGTGACGCGGAGGCCGGCGGCCGTGAGGCCGTTGACGGCGGATTCGCGGCCGGCGCCGGCGCCCTTGATGCGGATCTCGACCTCGCTCATGCCCATCTTGCGGCACTTGCTGGCGCAGGTCTCGGCGGCGCGGGTGGCGGCGAAGGGGGTGGACTTGCGGGCCCCCTTGAAGCCGATGGTTCCGGCGGAGTCCCAGGCGAGGGTCTCGCCGTTGGTGTCGGTGATGGTGACGATGGTGTTGTTCTGCGTCGCCCGGATGTGGGCGATGCCGCGGATGACGTTCTTGCGGACCTTAGCCTTCTTCGCCATCGAATCCTCCGCGGATCATCCGACCCGCCTTGGGTCGTCCCCGCATGTCTGTGAGATGCTGGACCGGACGTGAGCGTTGGTGCGGGCCCGAAGCCCGCCCCGCCGGGAGAAAGAGCGTTACTTGGCCTTGACGCCCTTCTTGCCGGCGACGGTCTTCTTGCGGCCCTTGCGGGTGCGGGCGTTGGACTGGGTGCGCTGGCCGCGGACCGGGAGGCCCTTGCGGTGGCGATCGCCGCGGTAGCAGCGGATGTCCTTGAGGCGTTGGACGTTCTGGGAGACCTGGCGGCGGAGGGCGCCCTCGACGACGTAGCCGGAGTCGATGATGCCGTTGATCTGGGCGAGCTTGGCCTCGTCGACCTCGTTCGAGCGCTGATTCGGATCGACGCCGGCCTCGGCGAGGATCTGGGCGGCGAACTTCTCGCCGATCCCGTGGATGTACTGCAGCGCGAAGTAGATCTTCTTGCGATCGGGGACGTCGATGCCGGCGATACGGGGCACGCGAGGCTCCTGGGTCGTTCCCGACGCGGCCGGTGCCGGACGAGAGTGCGGAACGGACGGGACTCGGGGAGGGGTGGACGGGGGCTTAGCCCTGGACCTGCTTGTGCTTGGGGTCGTTCTTGCAGATGACGCGGACCTTGCCCTTGCGCCGGACGATCTGGCAGAAGTTGCACATGCGCTTGACGCTGGCCTTGACCTTCACGGCGGCACCTTTCTCTTCGGCGAACAGGGCTCGAGGCACGCTGCGGGCGGGAAAACGGCACGGACCCGGCACGGGGCACCGGGTCGGGCAGGGGGGGATGGTAGACACGCGGGGCCCGAGAGTCACGCCGCGGTGGACGGCAGATTTCACGATCCGTGCGGGTCGGCGGGGGTGCCGGGGGCTCAGTGGCGGAAGGTGATTCGGGCCTTGGAGAGGTCGTACGGGCTGATCTCGACGGTGACGCGGTCGCCCGGGAGGATGCGGATGTAGTTCATCCGCATCTTGCCCGAGACGTAGGCGAGGACCTCGGACTTCTGCTCGTTGGGGAGTCGGACCTTGAACATGGCGTTGGGGAGGGCGTCCACCACCACCGCCTCGAACGTGAACTTGTCGTCCTGCTTGGGCATGCGCGGTGATTCCGCTCCCTTCGTAACCGGTGGGCGTTGCGTTGCGATTCTCGAGAACGCCAAGGGTAGCCCGGCGGAGCGCGGGGGGCGCGATCGGCGCGGGGTTTGAGAGTGATGCCCGGCGTCGAGGGGCGGTTCAGAGGGGCGTGAGGACTTCGTGGCCGGTGCGGGTGATGAGGATCGTGCGCTCCTCGTGGGCGGCGGGGCTGCGATCGGCGGTGAGGACCGTCCAGGCGTCGTCGAGGGTCACGACGGGGAGGGCAGCGCTCCCCTCGATCAGGATGGGCTCGATCGTCAGGACCATGCCGGGGCGGAGGGTGAGGTCGACGGCGGGGGGGAGGGGATGGTCGAAGGGGAGGCGCGGGGGTTCGTGGAGGGCGAGGCCGATGCCGTGGCCGGCGAAGCCGGGGAGGAGGAGGCAGCCGGTCGCGCGGGCGGATGCCCCCACCGCCTCGGAGACGGTGGACCAGCGGACGCCGGGGCGGAGGTGGGCGAGGGCGGCGGCGAGGGCGGTGGCCGCGGCGGCGGCGACGCGGGCGCGGCGGGGATCGGGGGGGCCGATGCCGATGGTGGTGGCGGCGTCGGCGCAGCGGCGGGTGCCGTGGGCGTCGGCGGTCGAGAGGGCGGCGTCGATGGTGAGGATGTCGCCGGGGCGGAGGAGGCGGTCGGAGGGGACTGCGTGGACGACCTCGTCGTTGACGCAGAAGGAGGCGGAGGCGGGGAAGGGGGGAGCGCCGTCGACGGCGTAGCCGCGGAGGATGGGGATCGCGCCGGCGGCGGTGAAGAGCGCGTGGGCCAGGTCGGCGAGTTCGCGGGTGGTGACGCCGGGGCGAGCGGCGTCGGCGAGGGCGCGGAGGGTGCGTGCGAGGAGGAGCCCGGCCTCGCGCAGGTGCGCGACTTCGCCGGGGGCTTTGATCGGGATGGGCATGGGGGGCGTGGGCGGCGGGCGGGGGTCAGAAGCGTGGGCCGCGGAGGCGGGGGCCGGAGCCGTCGTCGGCGCCTCCGAGGAAGCCGGCGTAGTTGCGCATGAGCAGGTTGGCCTCGACGCGCTGGAGGAAGTCCATGGTGACGCTGACGACGATGAGCAGGCCGGTGCCGCCGAGGAACTGGCTGACGGTGTAGTCGATGTTCATGGCCTGGTTGATGACGGTTGGGAGGATGGCGATGAGCGCGAGGAAGGCGGCGCCGACGAAGGTGATGCGGGACATGACGGTCTCGAGGTACTCGGCGGTGCGGGGGCCGGGGCGGAGGCCGGGGATGAAGGAGCCGTGTTCCTTGAGCTGCTTGGACATCTCCTCGGGGTTGAACTGGACGGTGATCCAGAAGTAGCTGAAGAAGTAGACCATGGCGATGTAGAGGACGACGTAGAGGAAGCCGCCGGGGTGGAAGTTGTCGGAGAGGAATCGGGAGGTGCTTCCCCACAAGCCGGCGGTGGTGCCGGGGGCGTTGGCGATGGTGCTGAGCTGGGTGAAGATGACGGAGGGGAAGATCATGAGGGAGCTGGCGAAGATGATGGGCATCACGCCGCCGTGATTGATGCGGAGGGGGAGGTAGGAGCGCTGGCCGCCGTAGACCTTGCGGCCGCGGGTGTGCTTGGCCTGCTGGACGGGGATGCGGCGCTGGGCGACGGTCATGATGACGGCGCCGGCGACGACGCCGACGAAGCCGGCGGCGAGGAGGGCGAGGCCGAGCCAGCTCATCTTGGCGGGGTCGCCGGGCTCGAAGTTGTTGTAGACGGAGGTGACGGCGCTGGGCATGCCGGCGAGGATGCCGGCCATGATGATCATGGAGGCGCCGTTGCCGATGCCGTGCTTGTCGATCTGCTCGCCGAGCCACATGAGGAAGGTGGTGCCGGCGGTGAGGGTGGCGATGGCCATGACCCACCAGAGGGGGTTCTGGAGCCACTGGGGGTAGACGAGGCCGAGCTTGCCGAGGTAGCTGACCCAGCCGACGCCCTGGACGACGCAGAGGGCGACGGTGGTGTAGCGGGTGTATTCCTGAATCTTCTGGCGGCCGCTCGCGCCCTCTTCCTGGAGGCGCTTGAGCTGGGGGAGGACGGTGGCGAGGAGCTGGAAGATGATGCCGGCGGTGATGTAGGGCATGATGCCCAGGCCGAAGATGGTGGAGTGGGAGAGGGCGCCGCCGGAGAAGATGGAGACGAAGTTGGCGAGCTTGGCGACGGCGTTGCCCGACTGGGCGGCCTTCTGGAAGAACTCGCGCATCTGCTCCTGGTTGACGCCGGGGAGGGGGATCCAGTGGCCGATGCGGAAGACGATCAGCATGCCCAGGGTGAAGAGCACCTTGGTGCGGAGTTCGGCGACCTTGAAGACGTTGAGCAACGTCTGGAGCATGCGTGGTCCTCGGGAGGGGGCGGGCGCGGGGTGAGAGCGTAGGGCGCGGGGAGACAGCGCGGCGGCGGCGCGTCGCGTCGTCGCGGGGAAGGGAGGTGCGCGGGGAGGAGGGTCGGGGCGGCGGGGCGTCTAGGTCCGTCAGGGGCGGGGTTCGTCAGGACGCGGGAGCGGAAGACTTCGGAGCGCTCACTCGGCGGCGGGGGCGTTGGCCTTGGCCTTGGTGGCGGCGGGCTTGCGGGTGGAGCGCTTGAGCTTCTTGGTGAGGTTCTTGGGAGACTTGTCGTCGCTGTTGCGGTCGACGCCCCGGACCATGTCGCGGCGGGTGCCGGTCTCGTTCACGGCGCCGCCGGCCTCGACGATCATGCGGCGGGCGTTGGAGGAGACGCGGGCGGCGTCGACCTTGAGCTTGACCTTGATGGTCTTGGCGGCCTTGGGGCCAGAGCCCATGCCGCCGAGGATCTTGAGATCGCGGCTCTCGTCGCGGACCAGGCCGGCCTTGATGAGGCTGGCGGCGGTGACGTCGCCGCCCTTGGCGAAGCTGGCGTGGCCGACGATGTCGGCGAGGTTGACGGTCCAGAACTTGATCTTGAAGGGGGCGTTGGTGAAGCCGAACTTCGGGAGGCGGCGGAAGTAGCGCATCTGGCCGCCCTCGAAGCCGATCTTGGCGGCGGTGCCCGAGCGGGAGCCCGCGCCCTTGGCGCCGCGGCCGGAGGTCTTGCCGTGGCCGGAGCCCTCGCCGCGGCCGACGCGCTTGCGGTTCTTGTAGCGGCCTGCCTGGGCGGTGATGTCGTGGATCATCATGACTGGGGGCTCCGAAGCTGCGGGACGGGCGGCGGCGTGGTCGCGGCGGCGCCGGGATGAATCGTGGAGGACGTGCCCCGGGAAGGGGCGAGAAGGGACGGGGATCAGGCGCCGCCGATGGCGCCGTCGGCGGCGGTGGGCGGACCGCCGGGGAGCTGCATGGCCGGGGGACGGCTGCGGCCGCCGCCACCGCCTCCGCCACCACCGCCGCCACGACCGCCACGACCGCCACCGCGTCCGCCCTTGCGGTCGTCGCCGACGGTGTTGACGGGGCCGCGGGCCTTCTCGCGGGTGGGGGCGACGGGCATGAAGCGGCGGCCGCGCTCGATCTTGTCCTGGATGGCGGTGGTGCCGAGTTCCTGGTTGCGGAGGCCACCGACCTGCTCGGCCTGGCGGAGGCGGGAGAGGCCGTCGAAGACGGCCTTGACGATGTTGCGCTTGTTGGTGGAGCCGTAGCACTTGGTGAGGCAGTCGGTGACGCCGGCCATCTCGAGGATGGCGCGGACGGTGCCGCCGGCGACGACGCCGGTGCCGGGAGAGGCGGGGACGAGGCGAACCTTGCTGGCGGAGAAGGTGCCCTCGACCTCGTGGGGGATGGTGGTGCCGATCATGGGGAGCGGGACCATCGCCTTGCGGGCGTACTTCTGGGCCTTGTCGACGGCGGCGGGGACTTCGTTGGACTTGCCGTAGCCGAAGCCGACCCGGCCGCGCCGGTCGCCGACGATCACGAGGGCACCGAAGCTGAACCGCCGGCCGCCCTTGACGGTGGCGGAGGAGCGGTCGACGCTGACCGTCGTGGACTCGATGTGACTGGACTGGTCGAGGAGCTCTGCCATGGGTTCTTCTCTGTTGGCGGCGGTGGTCGGCGGGAGGCGTGGGCTGGTGGCGGGAGGGATCGGGGTGGGACGCGGGGGCTTAGAACTCGAGGCCGCCCTTACGGGCGGCATCGCCCAGGGCCTTCACGCGGCCGTGGTACTTAAAGCCGGAGCGGTCGAAGACAACCTGGGTGATGCCGGCGGCCTTGGCCTTCTTGGCGATGGCCTCGCCCACGGCGGCGCCGGCGGCGGCGTTGCCGGTCTTGTCGAGGGCCACGCCCTTGTCGACGGTGGAGGCCGCGGCGAGGGTGACGCCCTCGAGGTCGTTGATGACCTGGGCGTAGATGTGGTTGAGGGACTTGTAGATCGCGAGGCGGGGGCGCTCGGCGGTGCCGGCGATGCGCTTGCGGATGCCGACGCGGCGGCGGCTGCGGCGGACGTCCTTGCCAACGTTCTTGTTCATGATCGTGGTCCTCGTCGGGCCGGAGCGTCTTAGGCGCCGAAGGCCTTGCCCTGCTTGCGCTTGATGGTCTCGGTGGTGTACTTGACGCCCTTGCCGTTGTAGGGCTCGGGCTTGCGCTTGGAGCGCATGGCGGAGGCGAACTGGCCCACGGCCTGCTTGTCGGCGCCGGCGACCTTGACGAAGGCCTTGTCGACGGTGACGGTGAGGCCGGCGGGGATGTCCATCATGATCGGGTTGGCGAAGCCGACGTTGAGCTTGACCTGCTTGCCGGCCATGGTGGCCTGCCAGCCGACGCCGACGACCTCCAGGGTCTTCTCGTACCCCTTGGTCACGCCGTCGATCATGTTGCGGATCAGCGCCCGGGTGGTGCCCCAGTAGGCGTTGGGCTCCTTCATGTCGGAGGTGAAGCCGTCGGCGAGGCCGACGTTCACGCTCTTCTCGCTCTCGGCCCAGGCGACGGTCACCTCGGGGCGGTGCGTGAAGGAGAGCTTGCCCTTGGGGCCCTCGACGTTGACCGTGCGGTCCTTGATGGAGATCTTCACGCCCGCGGGGACGGTGATGACCTTCTTTCCGATTCGAGACATCGATTCCTACTCCTTCGCGTGCGGCTCGCCGGCCTTGCAGGTGGGGGACCGGGCTTCCGCGATCCGGGTGACTCGCTGGTGCTTACTCGATGGTGCAGAGGAGCTCGCCGCCGACCTTCTCGGTGCGGGCGCGGCGGTCGCTGAGGACGCCCCTGGAGGTGCTGACGATGGCGATGCCCAGGCCCTGGAGGGGGCGGGGGAGCTCCTCGAAGCCGCGGTAGACGCGGCAGCCGGGCTTGGACTCGCGGTGGAGCTTGTTGAGGATGGTCTCGCCGCCGGGGCCGTACTTGAGGCGGACCTTGATGAGGCCCTGGCGGCCGTCCTCGACGACGTCGAAGCCGTCGATGTAGCCCTCGTCGCGGAGGACCACGGCGATGCCGCGGCAGACCTTGTTGTTGAGGCAGGTCACCGCCTTGGACTTGTTCCGCGTGGCGTTGCGGATCCTCGTGAGCATGTCCGCGATAGGGTCGCCGATCGACATCTGTGTTCCCCGATCTCTGCCGCGGAGGGGGCCGGAGGGCCGTCCTTCGCTCGTGATTCGTGCCTTGCTGCTGGGTCTGGGACGGGTGGTGGTCTGTGCGGTGGGCTGGGGTGCTACCAGCTGGCCTTGCGCATGCCCGGGATCTTGCCCTCGAGGGCGAGCTTGCGGAGCATGATTCGGCTGATGCGGAACTTGCGATAGACGCCCCGGGCGCGGCCGGTGAGCTCGCAGCGGCGGACGATCCGCGTGCTGAACTTGGGGGTGCGCCTCGACTTGGCCATCTGCGCCTTGGTGGTCATCTGCGTGCTCCGTCCTGAACCCGGCGGGCGGGTCGTGTCGTGTCCGTCGGGTGGGTTCAGTTCTTCTGGTCGGGCTTGCGGAAGGGGAGGCCGAGCTGCTCGAGGACGAACCGTGAGAGCTCGGGGCTGGAGTTGGAGAAGCACATGTTGATGTTCATGCCGTGCGTGAACTGGGCGTCGGCCATGTTGATCTCGGGGAAGACGCCCTGCTCGGTCAAGCCCATCGCGTAGTTGCCCTGGCGGTCGAAGGCCTTGTCGGGGAGGCCCCGGAAGTCCTTGATGCGGGGGGTGGCGAGGTTGATGAGGCGGTCGAGGAAGTGCCACATGCGCTCGCGGCGGATCGTGACGACGGCGGAGGTCTCGAACCCCTCGCGGACCTTGAAGTTCGACACGCTCTTCTTGGCCTTGACCACGACGGGCTTCTGACCGGTGACCTTGACGAGCGTCTCCAGCACCTGGGCCTTGACGTGCGGGGGGAGCTTGCTGCCCTCGAGGTGGCGGCCCATGTTGACGTTCAGGACGATCTTCTCGAGACGGGGCATCGCGTAGCGATTGGCGATCCCGAACTTCTCGGTGATGCCGGGGCGGACCTGCTCGTCGAAGGCCGTCTTGAGGCGGGGCGCGGTCTTGGGACCGGCCTCGGCCTCGGCCATCGCGGCGGCGTCGATCTTCTTCGTCGGCCCGCCCTTCTTGCCGCCGTCCTTGGCCGGGCCCTTGCGGGGGCCCTTGCCCTCGGCGCCTTGGCCGGTCGTCTTCGCGTTGTCGGAGTCCTTGGCCATGATTCGTGCTCGCTCGCTGCTGGGTCGGTCGTCGTCGGATGGACCGAGGCTGGAACGCCGGCGGGGGCCGGCGGGTGGTTACTTCGTGGTCTTCTCGCTCTTGGACTTGGCGGGCTTGTCGGCCTTGGGAGCCTTCTCGGCCTTCGCGGCGGGCTTGGCGGCCTTCGCGTCAACCTTATCGGCGGGCTTGGCTGCGGCCTTGGCGGGCTTCTCGGGCTTGGACGGGGCGGCCTTCGCGGCCGGGGTGGCGCGGGGGGCGTCGGAGGAGACGGCGCCGCGGACGGTGCCCAGGACCTTGAGGTCCTTGCCGGCGTGGCGGGCGACGCGGACCTTCGAGCCGTCGGCCTCGGTGCGGAAGCCGACGCGGACGGGCTTGCCGTCGACCACGGGGCTCACCTTGCTGATGTGCATGGGGGCCTCCTTGGTGATGACGCCGCCTTGCGGTGCCACGCGGGTGGGCTTGATGTGCTTGGTGCGGAGGTTGACGCCCTTGATCAGGACCTTGTCCGACTTGGTGATGATGCGCATGATCTCGCCGACCTGCCCCTTGTGGGCGCCGGAAGTCACCATCACCGTGTCGCCCTTGCGTACGTGCCGTGGCATGTCGAATCGTCCTTCAGAGTCGCCGTCGTGGTCTTGGTCGTGTGCCGTCCCGATTCCCGTCGCGGTCTCGTTTCGCCCCGCTCAGATGACCTCGGAGGCCAGCGAGACGATCTTCATGTAGTTCTTGTCGCGGAGCTCGCGGGCGACGGGGCCGAAGATGCGGGTGCCCTTCGGGTTGCCGTCGTCCTGGATGAGCACCACGGCGTTGCTGTCGAACTTGACGTAGGAGCCGTCGGCCCGGCGGGTCGCCTTGGTCGTGCGGACCACGACGGCCTTGCTCTTGTCGCCCTGCTTGACGTCGGCGCCGGGGAGGGCCCGCTTGATCGACACGAAGACCCGGTCGCCGACGTTGGCGATGCGGCGGCTGAACTTGCCCGTCCCGGTCGATCCGCCGTAGACGCGGATGACGTAGGCGATCTTCGCCCCCGAGTTGTCCGCGACCTCGCACCGCGTCTCTTGCTGCAGCATGGCTCGTGTCCGTTCCCCGGGGTCCGTCGGTGGCCCCGTCAAAGATCATCAACCGTCAGACTTACTGGACTTCCTTGGCGCTCTGGATGGCGGCGGCCACGTCGGCCCGCTTGTCTACCACCCGGACCAGACGCCAGCTCTTGGTCTTGCTCAGGGGGCGGCAGGGGGCGACCTCGACCATGTCGCCGGTGCGGCTCTCGTTCCTCTCGTCGTGCACCTGCAGCGTGGTCCGCTGGCGGATGTACTTGCCGTACTTGGGGTGCTTGGCGAGGTAGTTCACCACCACCTTGCGGGTCTTGTCTCGCTTGTCAGACTCGACGACGCCGATCTTGGTGCCGTTGAGCTGGCCGGCGTCGGCCGACGAGGAAACATCGGCCTTGCGGGCCGCGGCGGGGGTCTTGGACTTGGTCTGCGTGTTGGTCGCCATCTGTGTCTGTTCCGTTGCCGTCGCCGGTGCGTTCGTGTCGTCCGTCCCCGGTCCCTTACGCCTTGGCCGCCGCGACGCGGCGGGTGCCCTGCTCGGTGAGCAGCCGGGCGACGTCGCGCCGGTGCTTCTTGAACTTGGAGTTGTCCTCGACCTTCTCGGTCACGGTCTGGCTGCGCAGGTCGAACAGCTCGTTGCGGAGCCGGGCGATCTCCGCCGTGATCTCGTCGTCCCGCAGTTTGCGAACTTCGTCACCCTTCACACCGCACCTCCAGACCGCAGACTCTCGTGCCCGACCGAACCTTCTCACTGACCTTCCGACTTTCCGACGCACTGACTCAGTAACTTCCTGACCTGCCGACTTCCTTCTACACCCTCACCCGGCGGCCGACGAAGCGGCAGCGAACGGGCATCTTCATCGCCGCGCGGAGGAGGGCCAGCTTGGCCGTGGCCTCGGGAACGCCGGCGATCTCGAAGAGCATCGTGCCGGGCTTGACGCGGGCGGCCCAGTAGTCCACCTCGGCCTTGCCGGTGCCCATTCGCGTCTCCAGGGGCTTCTTGGAGATGGGCTTGTCGGGGAAGATGCGGATGAAGAGCTTGCCCTCGCGCTTGAGGAAGTGCTGGCAGGCGATGCGGCCGGCGTCGATGACGGTGGCCTTCAGCCAAGTCCCCTCGAGGGCCTGCAGGCCGTAGTCGCCGAAGGCGACGAAGTTGCCCTTGGTCGCCTTGCGGGGGCGGACCCGGCGCATCTCCTTGCGGAACTTCACCCTTTTCGGCATCAGCGCCATGCATCACACTCCGGGAGAGACCGGGCGGCGTCGTGACGCCGGCCGGGGAAAAAAAGCTTCGTGAACCGAACAGACTTGAACCGAGCCGACTTGAACCGAACCGACTTGAACCGAACCGACTTGAACCGCGCCGGCAACCTCCGACTCCATCACTTGCGACCGCGGGCCCGTGCCCGGCCGCCCGCCGCGTTGGACGTGTTCTCGTCGGCGGCGGTGGTGTACATGCCCTTGTAGACCCAGACCTTGATGCCGATCGCCCCGTAGGTCGTGAAGGCCTGGGCGAAGCCGTACTCGACCTGGGCCTGCAGTGTGCTCAGGGGGAGCGAGCCCAGACGGACGGCGAGCGTGCGGCTCATCTCGGCCCCGCCGAGGCGGCCCGAGGCCTGAATCTTCACGCCCTTGGCGCCCGCGGCCATGGCGGCCTCACACTTCATCTTGACCACGCGCCGGAAGCTGGCCCGCTTCACGAGCTGCTCGGAGACGGCCTCGCCGATGAGCTGGGGGTCGAGGTCGGCGTTCTTGATCTCGATGATCGAGATGGCGACCTTGCGGCCGGTCATGTACTGCAGCTCCTCGGTCATCCGCTCGACCTCGGCGCCCTTGGGGCCGATGACCAGGCCGGGCCTGGCGGTCTTGATGATGATCTTGAGCTCCTCGCGGGTGCGCTCGATGTGCACGTCGGAGACCGCCGCGTTTGGGGGGCGCCGGTTCAGGCGCTTGTCCAGCCACTTGCGGATCTTCTCGTCCTCGACCAGGAGCTCGCCGTAGAGCGCCTTGGGGGCGTACCAGCGGCTCTTGTGGGCCTCGGTGATCCCGAGTCGCAGACCGAATGGATGCGTCTTCTGTCCCATGGTTCTTAGCGTGCCCCCGCCTTCAAGGTGCGTTCCTGGACGGAGACCGTGATGTGACTCGTCTGCTTCAGAATGGCATGCGCCCGGCCCCGGTCCTTGGGCTGGAAGCGCTTGATGACCGTCCCCTCGTTCACGCGGCTCTCGCTCACGAACAGGAGGGTCGTGTCGACCTCGCCCTGCTCGGCGTCGGCGATCGCGGCGGCGAGGGCCTTCTTGACGTTGACCGCGGCCTTCTTGGTCGTGAAGGTGAGCAGGTTCAGCGCCTGATCCACGTCCTTGCCGCGGATGAGATCGGCCAGGAGGCGGGCCTTGCGGGTGCTGCCCCGGTGGTTCCGAACCTCGCTGGTGAACTTGGCGATGTCCTTGCCCTCAACCCCCAGGACCTGCGCAATCTTGCGGATGTGCTTGGCCTTGCAGCGGGGGTGATCGGACCCGGCGGCCCAGTTCTTGATGGCCCGCTCGGCGTCGGGCGCGCTCAGGCCAGGCTCGGCGATCGCCTCCGCGAGCTTCGCGGCGGTCAACCCGGCCTTGGCCATCGTGTCTGTCAGCGTGTTGCCTCGAATCCTCACGGCTTCACCCTCTGGTCATTGACCCTGCTCGTCGTCCCAATCAACTCGTCGTCCCGACCGATCCGTCGATCCGACCGATCCGTCGTCCCAACCCGTCCATTCGAACCATCCGACTCCGTCGCCCGTCAAGGCCCGTCGCGTCAGGACGCGATGCCTTCCTTCTTGTTCGTGTGCCCTCGGAAGGTGCGGCTGGAGCTGAACTCGCCCAGCTTGTGCCCGACCATGTCCTCGGTCACGAACACGTCGATGAACACCCGCCCGTTGTGCACCTTGAACGTGTGCCCGATGAACTCGGGGACGATCGTGCTGCGCCGGGCCCACGTCTTGATCGCCTCCTTGCGGCGGGAGGCGTTGAGCTTCTCCACCTTCTGGAAGAGCTTCTCATCGACGTACGGACCTTTCTTGAGGCTGCGACCCATGCGATGCTCCGCGGAAGGCACTGAGCACTAGGCACTGAGCACTAGTGCGGAACTGTCGAACGCTTCCCAACGACTCCGAACCCTCTTCACCAGCGCCTGATCCTCAGTGCCAGTGCCTCTGCTTCTACTTTTTCTGGCCGTACCGCTTGCTGACGCGGCGGCGGACGATGAGCTTGCTGCTGTACTGCTTGCGGTTGCGGGTGTTGCCACCCTTGGAGTGGACGCCGGTGGGGCCGCAGAGCGGGCGATTGCCCTTGCTGCGACCCGAGCCGCCGCCCAGCGGGTGGGCGTGGTGGCTCTTGGCGACGCCGCGGGTGATCGGACGGCGGCCCATGAGCCGGGTCAGGCCCGCCTTGCCTAGGACGCGGAGGCGGTGGTCGCCGTTGCCGACGCCGCCAACCGTGGCGCGGCAGTCGATCGGGACGCGGCGGACTTCGCCGCTGGGCAGGACGAGGGTCGCGAAGTCACCCTCCTTGTTGCTCAGCTTGCAGGCGCACCCGGCGGAGCGGCCGATCTTGGCGCCGCGTCCGGGCTGGAGCTCGATGCAGTGAACCTCGAGGCCGGTGGGGATGAACCGCAGCGGCATCGCGTTGCCGGGGCTGGGCTCGATCTGGGCGTCGCTCGAGGAGAGGACGGTCATGCCGTCCTTGAGCCCCTGGGGGCAGGGGATGTAGCGCTTCACGCCGTCGGCGTAGGTGATGAGGGCGATGTGGCAGGAGCGGTTGGGGTCGTACTCGACCCCGGCGACCGTGCCCACGATCCCGTCGCGGTCCTTGCGCTTGAAGTCGATGAGGCGGTACATCTTCTTCACGCCGCCGCCGATGCCGCGGGACGTGATCTTGCCGCTGTGGTTCCGACCGCCGCTCTTGGGGAGCGGGGCGAGCAGCGACTTCTCGGGCCGCGTCTTGGTGACCTCGACGTGCGTGTTCACCGACGCGTTGCGGCGGCCGGCGCTGGTCCTCTTGTAGACCCGGATAGGCATGGCTCGTTCCTGGTTCCCGTCGGACGTAACCGCGTCGGCCGCGGTGGTGATTCAAGGACTCTCTGGCGACTCGCGACTTCGTGACTCTCTGGCCTCGCGGCCCCTTTCAGAACAGCTCGATCGTGTCGTCCGGATGCACGCTGATCGACGCCTTTTTGGTCGGCGCCGGCGTCACGGCACCGAACTTCAGCCGCTTGGTCTTGTTCTTCCTGACTTGGGTGTTCACCCCGGTCACGCGGACCTTGTAGATGGCTTGGATCGCGGCCTTGATCTCGTCCTTGGTCGCCCGGGGGTCGACCAGGAACGTGTATCGCTTGTGCTCGTTCATCGCGAAGGTGCTCTTCTCAGAGAGGATGGGCTTCTTCACGATGTAGCCATGGTCGACGTTGGCGGGCATCAGGCGGCCTCCCCGTTCGAGCCGGCCGCGGCCTCGCGACCCAGCGGGTTCACCTTGGCGTCCTTACCGGTCTGCGAGGAGGGGCCGCTCAGCCAGGCCTCCAGGTCGGATCGGCCGATCACCACGTAGCGGTTGTTCAGCATGTTGAACGCGCTGAGCTGGTCGGCCCGGATGAGCGTGACCTGCTCCATGTTCCGCCCGGAAAGGCGGGCGTTCTCGCTCGACGCGGCGTCGGTGGGCAGGGCCACCAGGGCGGAGCGGTCGACCTTGATCGCGTCGAGGAAGGCTTGGAAGGCCTTGGTCTTGGCCTCGCCGAAGACCAGCGAGTCGACGACGCGGACCTCGTTGTCGATGAGCTTGGAGAGGAAGGCGTTGCGGTTGGCCTTGCGACGCATCTTCTTGGGCATGTCGAGGCGGTAGTCTTCGCGGGTCCGCTTCTTGCTGTGGCCGTGGCCACCGCCCTTCATGATGTTCGTCTTCTTGTCGCCGCGCCGGGCGTTGCCCGTGCCCTTCTGCTTGTACAGCTTCCGGGTGGAGCCCTCGACCTCGCGACGGTTCTTGGTACGGGCGGAGCCCTGGCGGAGGTTCGCATGGTAGCGGACATACGCCTGCTTGATCAGCGGGGCATTGACCTCGCCGCCGAGCTCCTGCTCGTCGATCTTGATCGTGGCGACCTGTGCGCCCTGCATGTTGTAGACGGGGACATCCATCTGTCTTCCACCTCGTCTCGACGCCTCGCGCCCGGCCCGGGCATGACCCCGGTTCCGTCCGCGTTCGGTGTGCCTATCCGTCTCGCCCTCAATCCCTCCCGGTTGGGGGAGGGCACACGCGCCGTGCGTGCGAGGGCGGAGCGGAATCGACTCGGCCGTCCTGATGACCGGCGGGGTGTGAGGCCCGTCGGTCGTTCTCTTGTCGCCGTCCGGCGGTATCTCGGGGAGCCCGATGCCCCCTCCGACCTTCCGGACTCGCGGGGCGTTTCTCGCACCCCGCGATCACTTCAACACCAAACCATTCACTCGAACCGTCGAACCCCCACGGGCCCGAACCGGGCTACTTCGATCACTTCTTGGCCGCAGCGGCCTTCTTGCCCTTGGTCTTGTACAGCCGCACCGCGGGGCGGACCTCGACGAGGCCGTTCTTGCCGCCGGCGATGGGGCCCTTGACGAGGAGGAGGTTCTTCCCCGCGTCGACGCGGATCACGTCGAGGCTGCGGCAGGTTATCCGCTCGTCGCCCATGTGCCCGGGCATCTTCTTGCCCTTCTTGAGGCCGCCGCCGAAGCCGCGGTTCGAGCAGAGGCCGCCGATCGAGCCCGGCGAACGGTGCTTGCGCTCCGTGCCGTGCGAGGCGCACAGGCCCTTGAAGTTCCAACGCTTCATCACGCCGGCGAAACCCTTGCCCTTGCTCGTGCCCGTCACGTCGACGTAGATCACGCCCAGGGCGGTCAGGTCGTTCAGCGTGAGGGTCTGGCCGAGCGTGAAAGCTTCGGCCTGCTTCGCGTCGACGCGGAACTCGCGATGGTGGCGCTTGGGGCTGGTGCCCGCCTTGAAGTCGTGGGCGATGAGCGGCATCGTCGAGTTGCGGGGCCGGACCTCGCCGTAGCCGATCTGGACGGCGCGATAGCCGTCCGTCTCGTCGGTGCGGATCTGGGTGACGACGCAGGGGCCGCACTCGATCACGGTCACGGGCACGCTGGCCCCGGCGTCCGTGTAGACGCGGGTCATTCCGATCTTCTTGCCCAGCAGCGAAAAGCCCATGACTACCTCACCCTTCCAGACTCTGACGCGGACGAGACCGATGATCCATCAACGACACGCCCCCGGACGCGGGTCTCGGGGGCTCGGAACTAGGCCTTGATCTTCACGAACACGCCCGCGGGGACCACGAGCCGGTTCAGCGCCTCGACCGTGCGGGCGTTGGGCTCGAGGATGTCGATGATCCGCTTGTGCGTGCGGATCTCGAACTGCTCGCGGGACTTCTTGTCAATGAACGGGGAGCGGAGCACCGTGTACCGCTCGACGCGGGTCGGGAGCGGGATGGGACCGGCGACCTTGGCGTTCGTGCGTTTGGCGTGCTCCACGATCTCCTTCGCCGACGCATCGAGGGCGAGGTGGTCGTAGGCCTCCATCCGGATTCTGATCTTGCCGCCAGTCATGCTTCACCCACTCTGCCTGACCAACCGGAGCCGGACGCCGTACAGTGATCCAGCCGTCCCACCGACGGCCGCGCAAACCGAATCCCTCCCGGAAGGCAGGGAGGGAACAATAGACGACCAGTTGTGGTTGTCAACGCCCGGTGAAGATTGCCCGCCGCCACGATGTTTCGGCCCCGCGCCTCGGCCCCCGATCGGCTCCCCATCAAGCCCCATGGCGGGGTGGGTCGATGGTCTTCACGCCACCCCACTCCTGTCCCAGCCCGAGGACCGACGCCCATGATTCCAATCCTCCGCACAATCGCGGCCATCCTCGCGGCCGTGGCCGCCACCGCTCCCGCCGCCCAACCCGAGCGTGCTTCACCCCGCCCGTCACCGTCCAAGGTTCCCGCGGGCGCCCCGCCCGTGTCGCCCGCGGCCCCCCGAACGGGGCAACGACCTCCGATCGCGGCGCCGACGCCGGTCGCCCTCTCCGACGCCCCCTACCGCTTCGAGACGGCCGGCCTGACGATGTTCCTCCCCGAGATCGCCACCGCCAACCTGACCACGATCGGGGCCAAGGCGGCCTTGGAGGTCCTGCCCCCCGACGCCTCGTGGGTGATCAAGGTCCAAGCCCCCCGCACCTCCAACCCTGACACGACCGCCGCCGAGGTGGTGGACGAGGTCACCCTGCAGCATCTCAAGGAGGCCGGCGAGATCTACGAGGCGGTCCCGGGCGAGAAACTCGATCCGAGCAAGCTGCGTTTCGTGAAGGGCAGGATCCTCGAACCCCGCCGCACGATGGTCATCGGGGGTCTTCAGGCCGAGCGCGTGTACTTCGCCATTCCCCAGGGCCTCAAGGATCCCGCCGTGGTCCGCGGCTACACCGTCTTCAAGACCGGCCCCGACCGCTTCGTCACGTTCGAGCTCGTGACGACCGAGCCCCACTTCGCCAAGGCACGCGCCGCGTACGAGGTCTCCGTGGGTTCCGCGACGTTCACCGACCCGACCACCGCCGTCGCCGAGCGTGCCGCCGCGGTCCAGTCCGGCATCCGTGTCTTGGACGCCCTGACCGAGCGCGACTACAAGGACATCCTCGCCGCCCAACCCGAGCGCTGGGAACGCTTGTTCAAGCCCGCCCCGACCGGTGCCGACTCGGACGCGACCGAACTGGGATACCGCCGCATCCTCACGTCGATCGGCCCCCGTTCGATGCTCGACGGCGGGCGCCGCTCGGGGCGGGGCGTCGCCGACCGTCAGGAGGGGTACATCGTCCAACTCGAGGCCAGAGTCCTCCGCGAGGGCTTGGCCTTCGACACCCAGAGCGTTCTCTTCATGTCTCCCGACGGGGCGGAAGAGGCGTGGACCACCAAGATGGCCATCCGCAAGGACGGTCAGACGCGGACCGCCACCGAGACCGGAGCTCGCACCGGACAGAGCATGTCGGTTCAGATCGAAAGCACCGGGGCGCCCGGGAAGATCGTCAAGCCGTCGCTGCAGAGCGAGGGCTACGTCAGCCGGGCCGAGGCCCTCCTGCTCCCCCAGCTCCTGATCCGGTCCGGCGTCGCCACCGACTACGGCTTCTATGGATACCAGCCCGACGCCGAGGCCGTGCGGCTGCGGCGGGACACGCTGGAGCAGCCCATCGAGACGCCGGGGCTGTGGAGGCTGACCACCAAACTCGGCGAGGACAAGCCCGTCCAAGTCAGCCTCTACAACGCCCAAGGCGAACTGATCCGCACCGAGATGGCCGACGGCACGATCTGGGAGCCCACCACGCTCGATGCGCTGAAGCGGCTGTGGCAGAGCAAGGGCCTGCCCCTCGATTGAGGTGCGGACTTTTTGACCTCGCTTCGCCGAATCTTTGATCAAGTGTTCGCATTTTACTAGGTTGGCCGCTAGGATTCCTCTATGGCCACCGACCGCCTCCTTTCGACCACCGCCGCTCCCGATGAGGAGCGGACCAATTGGGCCTTGCGGCCCACCGAGATCGACGACTACGTCGGTCAGCCCGACCTGATCGGCCGACTTCGGATCGCGATCCAGGCGGCCAAGGGCCGGTCCGAACCGCTCGAGCACGTCCTCCTGCACGGGCCGCCCGGCCTAGGCAAGACCACCCTGGCGCACGTCCTGGCCCGGGAGATGGGCGGCAAGATCATCCTGACATCCGGGCCGGTCCTTTCCAAAGGCACCGACCTCGTCGCCGCCCTCGCCCGCCTGCAGCGGGGGGACGTCCTCTTCATCGATGAGGTCCACCGCCTGCCCATCGCCGTCGAGGAGTTCATCTATCCCGCGATGGAGGACTTCCGCATCGACGTGACGCTCGACAGCGGCCTCGCCGCCCGCACCGTGCAGATGCCCTGCCAGCCCTTCACTCTCGTCGGCGCGACCACCCGCGCCGGGCTTCTCTCTCCCCCCCTGCGTTCGCGCTTCGGGATCGTCCATCACCTCCAGTACTACACCCAGGAGGAGCTGCTCACCATCCTCGTCCGCAGCTGCCGCCTTCTCAACGTCCCCGTTGCCGACGAGGACGGCCTGCGGGCGATCGCGACCCGCTCGCGGGGCACGCCGCGAATCGCCAACCGGCTGCTCCGGCGCGTCCGCGACTGGGCTCAGGTCAAGGGTGACGGCCGCATCGGCCGCGCGGCCGTCGACGCGGCGCTCCGGCTCGAGGGCGTCGACGCCCTGGGGCTGGACGCGCTCGACCGGGGCTTCCTCAAGATCATCGCGACGATCTACGGCGGCGGTCCCGTGGGGCTCGAGACCATCGCCGCGACCATGAACGAGGACGCGGGCACGCTCGAGGACGTCGTCGAGCCCTACCTGCTCCAGGTCGGCTTCCTCGCCCGCACGCGGCGAGGCCGCGCCCTGACCCGCGCCGCCTGCGACCATCTCGGCTTGGCGTTCCGCGACACCAGCGCCTCGCAGTTACCCCTGCTGGACCTGGACGACCCCGAGCGTTGACGGGATCTGGGGATTCATTCCCGGGTGCGGCCCCGCCGGCAGCCCGCGGCCGATCCCGCCCGCTTCGCGCAGCCCGCTCCAGAGGAACGCGAGGAAGTATGCGAGGAGCGTCCACGAGGCCCCCCCGACGCCCCGCCACACCGTCAGGGCCGCCTTGAAGCTTTCGACGCCTCCCGGCGGCAGGATGATCGCCAGCGTCGCCAGCCAGTACCCCGCGAGCAGCGGTCCGCGCGTCCACCCCGGGCGACCCCTGAGGAGCAGCGTCAGCGTGAAGAACGTCATGGGGTAGAGGATGATCATGTGCCGCGCCATGGTCTGCGGGCTGAAGGCGAGCGCGGCCACGATCAGTCCGCACCACTCCACCCCGACCACGAGCCGCCGGCCGGGATCGGCATCGTCCCTGGCCGGAGTGCGTCCGCGAAACAGCGGCACGCCGGCGCGGAGGTAGACCAACCACGCCGCGCCGAACGTGAGGAGCGCCACCATCGCCGACGCCGCGAGCACGAACCCCGGGCCCGCGTCGAGGGATCGCGCAGCCCGGGCCATCGCGCTGGGGATGGAGACGCTGGAGTTCCACTCGATCCCGTGCAGGGGCGCCGCCTGTCCGCCGATGCGGACGCCGGTCATGCGCACCATCCCCCGTCCCGCCACGGCGAGGTAGTCCAGGTTGCGGCTCCATCCGAAGACCGGCGCCGAGACCAGCGCCCATCCCACGATCGAGGCGACCATGGCGCCCGCCTCCCGCCAGCGCCCGCGGATGATCAGATACGGCAGGAAGACGATCGCGAGGTACTTGATGTGGAATGCGAATCCGAGCGCCACCCCCGCCAGGACCGGCCTGCGTCCGAGCCAGCCCAAGGCGAGGATGAAGGGGATCACGAGCAGGAAGTCGGTCTGGCCGTCGTTGATCTCCGACCGGAGGCGGTCGGCCAGGAGGATCGTCCCGAGGGCGAGCACCGAGAAGTCCAGCAGGCGATCGGCCTCGAGCGCCCCCCGCCGCCGCGCCTCTCTCACCGAGAGCCACCCCGCGGCGAGCCCGCACGCCACCCCGCCCATCTTCCACACCGCCGCCGCGAGAAGGGTGTCGACCCACGCCAACGGCGTCATCAGCGCGGCCAGCAGGGGCGGATAGATGTACCCCGCCTTGCCGTAGGTGTAGATGTCCAGCCCTCGCCACGAGGCGACCGCGGCGTCGTAGAAGCAATGGAAGTCGTTGGTCCGCAAGGCACCCGTGCCGTCGGTGCAGGCGAGCGCGATGAGCCAGATCGCGACGCCGATGAACGCGACGCCGAGCACGGGCGCGAGACGGACCAGCATCGCCCGGGGGATCATCCGACCGCCGCCTCGCGCGGGGTCGGCTTGTGCTCGACCGCGGCGGCGGGGAGGGGTCGCGACGCGGCCGGTCGGGGCGCCGCGCGGAGCCGGATGAGGACCGTTCTCCACGCCATGACCAGGCCGTCGCGGACGGGTGCGATCGTACCGCCGTCCCGGTGGCGCCAGCGGACCCCAGCCTCGGCGATCCTGAAGCCCAGACGACGCGCGAGGAGCAGATGCTCGATGTCGAACGCGAAGCCGTCCTCGATCGACGCCCCCGCGATGGCCGCCGCGGCGTCGGCGCGGTACAGCTTGAATCCGCACTGCGTGTCGGAGACTGGAGCGAGGCCGAGCACGACCAGCCCGGCGCGGAAGACCCCGCCGATCAGCCGGCGCGACACCCGCGCCGTGACGACGGCATCGGGCGTGGTCCGCGACCCCACGACCAGCGCCGCCCCGCCCTGGGCGGCGGTGAACAGGCGCCCGACCTCCCCCACCGTCGCCGAATCGTCCGCGTCCATCATCAGGCGCCAGCATCCCGCGGCCGCGACGAGCCCCGTCCGCACCGCGGCACCCTTCCCGCGATTGACCGGGTGGGCGAGCAGTCGGACGCGGTGGAGGCGGCCATCGGGCGTCCCGGACAGGAACGGCGCGACGGCCTCGCGCGTGCCGTCGGTCGAGCCGTCGTCGACCAGGACGAGCTCCGACGTGAACGGCGCGGCGCGGAGCCAGGCGATCGTCCGCGCGATGGTGTCGGGAGCGCGTCGGCCCTCCTGGTACATCGGGATGACGACCGAGAGCCACGGGAACGAAACGTCGCGGCCTGCGTCGAGACACGCATCGGGGTGGACCGAGTCGGTCATGGGGGCTTCCGGGCGGGCCTTCCCGCAACGGGAGACGGGCTCTCGCGGCGCTTCATGGCGGGGGGCTGCATCGCCTTGCTGCTCTCCTCGTCCATGTAGAGGATGCACTGGCACGACACGCAGCGTGTGAGCTTCCCGCTCGACATGAGGGCGCTCACGGACTCGACCGGGACCGTCATCATGCACGAGCCGCACGTGAACTCGTGGCGCTTGCGGTCCTGCACCTCGATCGAGGCCATGGCCTCGTCGCCGCGCAGGTCGAGCAGGCGCTGGAACATCGTCAGGACGTCGGCGGGGACCTCGGCCGCGGCGACCGTCCGCTCGGCCTTGAGCTCGTTCACGCGGCCCTCGATCTCCGCGAATCGCTGCCCCCGCTCGGTCGTGGCGACCTTCTTCACCTGTTCGCGCTCGCTCCGCTCGCCGTCCATCTCGGCGACCTGCCGCTTGGCCTCGTCGACCTTGCCCATCAACTCCAGCGCCGCGGTCTCGAGCCGGTCGCGCTCGACTTTGTGGGTGTTCATCTCCGTGAGGAACGCCTTGTATTCCTTGTTGGTCTGCGCCGACTCCATCTGGGTGCGGATCGTCGCCATCCGGGAGTCCAGGCGGGCCATCTCGCCCTCGTGGTCGCTCGCCGTCGCCTGCAACTGCCGGGCCTGGGCGTTGTGCTGGGCCCGCTTGGCGTCGAGCCCCGTGAGTTCCTTGCTCTGCTCCGCGAGGAACTTCTCCGAGGCCCCCAGCCGCGAGTGCAGCGCCCGGAGCTGCTTGTCCACCTGAAAGACCCGCAACAGTTTGGCCGTCACGTCCATTCACCACTCCACGGCGCGCGCCCAACGCCGACGTCGGACGGCGCGGCCCAACGGGCTCGACCCACCCGGGGCAGTGTATCGCGGCGCGGCCCTCCGCGACGCTCAGGCGGGGTCGACCGGGAGAAGATACCCCCCCTGCCGCATCAGGACCAGCCACCAATAGGCCAGCGGCGCGACGAGGAGGGGGGAATCCAGGACGTCGAGCACCCCGCCGAAACCGGGGATGGCCCGCCCCGAATCCTTCGTCCCGGCGTCGCGCTTGAAGACGCTCTCGACCAGGTCCCCCGCTTGGCCGACCAGCCCGAACAGCAGGCCCGGAAGGGCCGCGAGGACGAGCGGCGGCCGTCCGACGACCACCCCGACCCTCAGGAGGGCCCAGGTTCCCAGCACGCTCGCGACCGTCGCCAGGACCAGCCCCCCGGCCAGACCCTCCCACGTCTTTCCGGGGCTCAACCAAGGGATGAGCTTGTGCCGCCCGATCGCCCTTCCGGTGAAGTACGCCCCGATGTCGCACGCCTTGGTGACCAGCAGCACCCAGCCGAGGATCCACGCCGAATGCTCGCGCCGGATCGCGAGGATGAAGCCGAACATGAGCCCGAGATACACGAAGGACAGGAGGGCCCCCCCCGTCGCGGCGACGACCCCCTCCACCGTCCTGTTGCGGGCGTAGAAGACCATCGCGAAGGCCAGCACGAGCACGGACGCGGTGCTGACGGCGGCGACGGCGTCGGTGACCGTCAGGCTGCTGGGCACAAGCGCCGAGACGGCCAGCCCGGCCATGGCCGATACGGTCATGATCCGCTTGGACGCCTCGATCCCCTTGCCGGCCAGGATCGACGCCAGCTCGCGCGCGGCGAGGATGCTGATCGCCAAGACGATGAGGAACACGATGATTCCCGGGGGAAACGTCGTCTTCCCCGAGTAGCCGATCCCGGCGGGGAGGGGACGACCATCGAGCCACTCGTCTGCGAAGAGCCCTCCCAGCAGCAGCAGGATCATCACGGGGCCCAGGAGCAGGCGGTTACGCATGGGGCGCGGCCTCGTCGAGCGCGCCGAATCGGCGCGTCCGCCGAGCGTAGTCGCGCACCGCCTCGTGCAGATGAAGGGGCGTGAAGTCCGGCCAGCAGGTGTCGGTCACGTACAGCTCGGCGTAACTGATCTGCCACAGAAGGTAGTTGCTCACGCGCATCTCCCCGGCGGTGCGGATCAGCAGGTCGGGGTCCGGCAGGCCGGCCGTCGACAGGCGCGACGCGAGCGCGGCCTCGTCGATCTCCTCGGGCCGCAGGCGCCCGGCGGCGACGTCGACGGCCAACGACCTGGCCGCGTCGGCGATCTCCGCCCGCGAGCCGTAGTTCAGGGCCAGGCAGAGCGTCGCGCGGGTGTTGGACGCCGTCGCCGCCGTCACGCGGTCGACCGCCGCGAGCACGCCCGCCGGCAGCCCCTCGCGCCGCCCGATCGTGCGGAACCGGACGCCCTTGCGCCGCAGCTCCTCCTCCTCCCCCTCGAGGTATGCCAGGCAGAGGCCCATCAGGGCGTCGACCTCCGCGGCGGGACGCTTCCAGTTCTCGAGCGAGAAGGAGTAAAGCGTGACGACCTCGACCCCCAGTCGGCCGCATTCCTCGAAGATCTCGCGGACCACGCGGGCGCCGTTGCGATGGCCGAACTCGCGCGGGAATCCCCGCTCGCTGGCCCAGCGGCCGTTGCCGTCCATGATGATCGCCACGTGGCGGGGGATGCGAGCGGGGTGCACATCGGGGACGATGCGGAGCGGATCGGCCTCCGGATTGCGCGCCCGGAGTCGGGCCGCGGCCTCGATCGCGGTCGGGTCGGTCGCGTGCGCCGCGTGCGCGGGCGTCGGGGGGGCGGGCGTTGGGGGGGGGACGGGCGTCACGCCGGGGCTCCGGATCTGGATGGCGTCGTCAGGCGACGATCGTCTGCGCGCGGTCGGGGCCGACGCTCACCATGTCGATGGGCACGCCGACCGTCTCGGTGATGAAGTCGAGATATCGCCGGGCGGGAGCCGGCAGCTCCCGCAGGCTCCGCGTCGTCGCGATCTCGTCGCTGAATCCGGGGAGCGTCGTCCACGACGGCTCCGCCCGCGCGAGGTCGTACGCGTCGGGCGTGAAGTCGGTCGTCGCTTCCCCATCGATCGTGTACGAGGTGCAGACCTTGATCTCGTCCATCCCCGACAGGACGTCCAGCAGCGTCACGGCCAGCCCGGTGACGCCGTTGATCATGCAGGCGTACCTGACGGCCACGAGGTCGAGCCATCCGACACGCCGGGGCCGACCGGTCGTGGTGCCGAACTCGCGCCCCCGCTGCCGGATCCGCTCGCCCCGCTCGTCGAGCAGCTCCGTCGGGAGCGGCCCCGCACCCACCCGCGTCGAGTAGGCCTTCATGATGCCCAGGACCCGGCCGACCCGCCAGGGCGGGACGCCGGTCCCCGTGCCGATCCCCGCGGCGATGACGCTCGAGGCGGTCACGAACGGGTAGGTCCCGTGATCGACGTCGAGAAGTGTCCCGTTGGCCCCCTCGAAGAGCACCTTCCCCCCTTGCGCGATCAGGCCGTTGAGGAAGACGGTGGTGTCGCGAACCATCGGGGCGAGACGCCGGCCGACGGCCTCCGTCCCGGCGATCGTCTCCTCGAGGCTGATCTCCGCGGCGCCGCTCTGGTCTGGCGTGAGTGCGCGCAGCATCGGCCCCTTGATCGAGAGGGCGACGGCGATCTTCTCCCGCAGCACCCCCGGCCGGAGCATGTCGCCCACGCGGATGGCCAGCGCGCGCTGGGCCTTCTCGGCGTACGCCGGGCCGATCCCGCGACGCGTCGTGCCGATCTCCGAGGTGCCCCCGTCGGAGTCGTCCAGACCCTCGGCCTCGCGCGCCGCGCGGGCCTGACGCAGCATGTCCTCACGCAGGCCGTCCTCGAGCTTGTGGTAGGGCATGACGACGTGCGCTCGGCTCGAGAGGGCAAGCCCCGATGTGTCCACGCCACGCTTCCGCAGCCCGTCGATCTCCTCCACCAGCTTCCACGGGTCGACCACCACCCCGTTGCCGATCACCGCGGCCTTCCCGGGATACAGGATTCCCGACGGCACCAAGTGCAACGCGTACCGCTCGCCCCCCACCACCACCGAGTGCCCCGCGTTGGCCCCGCCGTTGTACCTCGCCACGGCGTCGTGGTCCGCCGCCAGCAGGTCGACGAACTTCCCCTTCCCCTCGTCCCCCCATTGCAGCCCGACGATGGCGGTGCAGGTCGCCCGCAGAGGCGTCGCGTCGCGGGGGGCGAGGGAAGGATTCGCGTCGGCGGAGGGCCCGGGGGGCGGGATCGGGGGCGTCATGCGGGGCGTTCCGTGGGGGCGTCCACGCCGGCGTCCGGCTCGATTCTCGCCCGGCAGCACCATAGGAAGCGACAAGCGGGTCCGGGAACCACCCGCGGGGCAGAGGCGGCGTCCCTGCCCCGCCGGCTGGCCTCACGCGGATCGCCGGACGGGCCGATGATCCGGCCACGGGAGACTGTGCGACCCATGACCTCTACCTCCACCAACGTCCGAATCATGTGCCCGAACCTTAACTGCCGCAAGGTGCTGGCGGTGCCGGCCAATTGCCGCGGCAAGACGGTTCGATGCCGCAGCTGCACCACGAACATCCGGGTTCCGGGGGAGGCGACCGAAGCGGCCAAGGCCGCGGCGACGAAGGCGGACGCCAAGGTCGCCTGACGGACAGCGCCCCTCCCGCCCCGATCGCTCAGAGCTTGGGCTGCTTCTTGATGTCGTCGTCGTCATCGAGGAAGTCGAAGTCCCCGACGCTGCTGCCGTCGGCGTCGCCCTCGTCCTCGTCGAGCAGGCCCCCCCGCTTCTTCGGGGTCGCCGCGAAGTCGTCGTCCTCGATGGCGGACATGGGCTTGCGCGGGGCGGCATCCGCCTTGGGCGGCGCGACCGTCGTGCGGGCATCGGGCGTCGAGGGGGATTGCGTGATGTGCACCACGCCCTCCTCGTACGCCTCCTCGCCGTCGACCTTCGACGGGTTCCCGTCCACCCGGACGACGAAGACCATGTCGCCGATGGCGATGAGGTCGCCCGCGGCGAGCTCGGCCTGCGTGATCCGCCGCCGGTTCACGAACGTCCCGTTGCTGGAACCCAGGTCGCGGATGCCGATCTTCCCCTCGGCGAGCGACACCTCGCAGTGGTGACGCGAGATCCCGGCGCTCGGGATGCGGATCTGGCAGTCCGTCTGCCGGCCGATCACCTGGATCGGCTTCTTGAGCTCGACCTCGTTCTGTCGGCCATCGGACTGCACCAGTACGAGCGAGACGCCCATGCACACACCTCTTCAGACGCCCGCCACGGACGCTCCGCGGCCTCACGCCGCCTCGGCCCCGCGACGCGGCGGATCCAAGCCGCCCCGTCCCTACGCTTCACCGCTGCGCCAGCCTACCGCCATCCCGGCCCTCGATCAACGCCCGGTTGCCGATGCCGGGGCGATCTTTCGGGCCATCCCCGCATTCCCCGGGCCGGCGGCTTCCTCTCTCTACATCCATATTCCGTTCTGCTTCCACAAGTGCCATTACTGCGACTTCTACAGCATCGTCGATACGCGGGACCGGCAAGAGCCGTTCCTGGATCGCCTGATCGGGGAGCTGGCCGCGATCGCCCCGTGGGGGGCCGGCGGGCCGCTCCGGACGATCTTCGTCGGCGGCGGGACCCCGAGCCTCCTTCGGCCAGAGCTCTGGAAGCGTCTCCTGGCCGCGCTCGCCGAGCGGTATGACCTTTCCGAGATCGCCTCGGGCCGGGGCGAGTTCACGGTGGAATGCAACCCGGAGACCGTCTCGCCAGGGTTGATGGACATCCTCCGCGCGGGCGGCGTGAACCGCGTCAGCGTCGGGGCGCAGTCGTTCGAGGCGCGGCACCTCAAGACCCTGGAGCGCTGGCACGATCCCGAGAACGTCGCCCGCGCCGTCGCCCTCGCGCGGGCGGCGGGCATCGAGCGCCAATCGGTCGACCTCATCTTCGGCATCCCCGGCCAGACCGCCGCGGAATGGGAGCGGGACCTCCGCATCGCCCTCTCCATCGGCACGGGCCACATGAGCTGCTACGACCTCACCTACGAGCCCAACACGGCCATGACCGCGCGGCTGCGGCGGGGCGAGTTCACCCCTGCCCCCGAGGACCTCGAGGTCGAGATGTTCGACACGACCGTCCGCACCCTCCGCGCGGCGGGGCTTGAACGCTACGAGGTGAGCAACTTCGCCCGGCCCGGCGCGGAGTGCCGGCACAACTTGGTCTATTGGCGAGGCGGATCGTGGCTGGCCGCGGGACCCTCGGCCTCGGGGCACGTCGGTGGGCACCGCTGGAAGAACACGCCGCGCCTGGACGACTACCTATCGCGCGGGACCGGGGGGTTCGCCCCGGTGGTCGATCACGAGGGGCCGGATCGCCGGCGCGATCTCGTGGAGCGGATCATGACCGCCCTGCGCCTTGCGGAAGGGCTCGACGCGGCGGAGATCCTGCGCGACGCCGCGCTCGTCGAGCCCGCCGCCGCGGTCCGTCTTCGCCGCGCGGCGCTCAAGGGCGTGGGCGAGGGCCTGATCGGCGCCGATCTCTCACGCTGGCGGCTCACCGACGCCGGATTCCTCCTCGCCGACGGCGTCGCCCTCGAGCTCATGACCGCCCTCGACCCCGTCTAGTTCCGCGTCGAGCGCCTCGGGCGCGGTCTTCGCGACGGGGCCCCGGCGGGGGACGCCGTGCTCGTCGACGTCGGGCCGCGCCAACCCCAGCCGGCGGAGCACGCCCCGCAAGTCCTGGGGCCACGCGGTCCGCAGGTCGAGCCTCGTTCCGGTGGTGGGATGCGCGAAGGCCAGCCGATGCGCGTGCAGGGCGAGTCGCGGCGCGGCGTGCAGCACCGACGACGGGCCGTACAGCTCGTCCGCGAGGATCGGCGAGCCGATGCTCTCGAGGTGCACGCGGATCTGGTGCAGCCGCCCCGTCACGGCGCGGCACTCGAGCAGCGCCCCCGTGTGCGACGCGTGGATGACGCGATACGCCGTGATCGCCGGCTTCCCAGCCGAGCTGATGCGGGCGAGCTTCTTGACCCGCGTGTCGTGCGGCGTCTTGCCCTCGAACTCGGCGATCGGTCGCCGGATCACGCCGCTGGGGCGCTTGGGCACGTCGCGCACGACGGCCCAGTAGTACTTGGCGACGCCTCGCTCGGCGAACATCTCGCGCAGGCGGTCATAGGCGCGGCTCCGCAGCGCGACCAGGACGAGGCCGCTCGTGTCGCGGTCGAGGCGGTGCAGCAGGCCGAAGTCGCGGTCACGCCCGAGGTTCTGCAGCCTGGGGCCGTACGCGGCGAACAGCCCGTTCAGGAGCGAGTCGCGCTCGTGCCCGAGCCCGGGGAGGGTGACGAGGTGCGAGGGCTTGCCGACGACCAGCAGGTCGTCGTCCTCGTGCAAGACCTTGAACGTGATGCGGTCGTTTGGCTCGATCGAGAGGTTCGCCATGAGCCGCGCACGCTAGGCGCGCCCGGCCGCGGCGCACGCCTCGCGGTCCAGATACCACCGCAACTCCCCCGCTAGGGGCGTCAGCCCCGCCGCCGGCAACGCCGCGTCGCGAAGAGGGGGAGCGAGGCGCGCGAGCGCCGGACGGCAGGCCCCGTCCGTGGCCAGCACCGCGACCACCCGCGCCGCGTTCATGAAGGAGAGGGACATGGTGACGACGTCGGGTTCGCCCGGGCCCGCGGGGCGCCGCTCGACGAGCGCCCCGGTCGCCGCACGCCCGCCCCCCCGCGAGAGGCCTGCGATTCCCCCGTCCTCGCGCAGGTCCAGCATCACGAAGTCGAGCCGGTCGTGCCCCTTCTCCCGCCAGCCCAGGTGCTGACGCAGCTCCGCCTCGTACCGCGCCGGCCCGGCGGGGTCGCACGCGTGGAGGCGGTGCATCTGTTCCGCCGGGATCCCCGAGTGCTCGAGGATGATGTCGCGGAGCCGGGCGAAGCGGTTCCGCGGGTCCCCCTCGGGCACGCACGCCTCGTCGGTGGGCCACACCCGCGTGCGGGCCCACGGGAAGTCGCGGAAGTTGAGGTCGTACAAAAGCCGCCGCAGCACGGGCTCGAGCCGCTCGACCCCCGACACCGCGAGGTGGAAGTCGCCGAACGCCCGAACGCAGTTCCTGGCGTGAATGAACAGATCCGCCAGCAGCGCGTCGATCGCCATGTCGGCGTCATCGCGGGCCACCAACGTCCCCGGCAGCGCCGGCGGGGGCACCCCGTCCTCTGGGACCAGCTCGATGGGGGGGCCGTCGGCCATGGCCCATTGTGGCGCGCCCGCCCGCCCCGTTCAACTCGATTTCACGCCCCGCCGCACCGGCGGGTGATGTCCGTTCCGGTGCCTCATACCCTCATCCCGCCCATGAACGCCGCATGCCGGATCCTCGACGCCAACCTCAACCGCGCCCGCGAGGCGCTCCGCGTGCTCGAGGATCTCGCCCGCTTCGGGCTGGGCTCTGAGTCCCTCGCCGCCCGGCTGAAAGGCCTTCGCCACGACCTCACCCGGGCCGTCTCCGCCGCGGCGGTCGACCCCGGCTCCCTTCTCGCGAGCCGCGACGCCGCGGCTGACGTCGGCACCGCCATCACCACGCCCGGAGAAGCCACTCGCCCCGGCCCTCGATCGGTGGCCGAGGCCGCGGGCGGACGCCTCGGCGAGGCGCTCCGCTCCGCCGAGGAGGCCGCCAAGGCGCTCGGCGACGGCCCCTTGGCGCTCGCGCTCGAACGGGTCCGATACGCCGGCTACGACGCCGCCGCGGC
>Ga0105049_10000873_pt1 | contig 34456 bp, 30 predicted proteins | sample MAT06_FD_78087 | JGI IMG/M metagenome (GOLD analysis project Ga0105049, IMG submission 78087) | Freshwater microbial communities from Lake Fryxell liftoff mats and glacier meltwater in Antarctica - MAT-06 | ecosystem: Environmental > Aquatic > Freshwater > Ice > Liftoff microbial mat | place...
CACTGGCCTTGCACATCCGACATCTGCGGCCCTTGCGGCACCATGGAAGTGTCCAGCGAAACACCCAGCTGTTGCGCCATGAACTGCCAGGCCTCGCGGTGCATGTCTTCATGGAACAGCACCAGACGAAAAAAGTACAACTCGTCGTCGCTGGATCCGCAGTGGCGCAACAGCTCCAGCGTGCGGGCCCGCACGGCGCCCAGGTAGCGTCGCGTGGCCGCGGCGTCGGGCAGCGCCAGCTGCCAGCGCTGGGTGTGTGGCACGTTCGACGAGTCGTACAGCGCGTCGGCACCCGGCAGCACCGATGCGCTGCGTGGGCCTTGCGGGTCACAGGCTGCACCGCGGCCACGCGCCGCGTTGCGCGCCAGCCAGAACTCTTCGAACCAGCCGATGTGGCCCAGTTCCCACAGCGGCAAGTTCAGCACCGGGTCGTAGGCGATGTGCAGACCGTCGGGCCCGAGCGCCCTCTCGAACCCTTCGAAAAGCGCCAGCAACTGGTCGCGCCCCTTAACCAAGGCAACCTCCAGGCGGCTTGCATCGGCCTGGCGCATGGCCTGTGCAGCGTGTGCTGTGCCCTTGCCCGGTATAACCGCGGCCATGTCTCGCCCCCATGTTTGCATCGTGACCCCCGCGCTGGCTGAGGCCAACAACGGCAACTGGCAAACGGCCCAACGTTGGGCCCGCATGCTGGCCCACGATTATCGAGTGCAACTGGTGGACCGCTGGCAGGGCCAGGCGGGTGACCCGGCTGCGGTGATGGTGGCGCTGCACGCCCGGCGCTCGGCCGACTCGATCGCCCGCTGGGCACAGCAGCGGCCAGGCCAGCCACTGGTGGTGGTGCTGACCGGCACCGACCTGTACCGCGACATCCACAACGACGCCGATGCGCAGCATTCGCTGGATGCAGCGAACCGCCTCATCGTGCTGCACGAGCGCGCCGTCCTGGACTTGCCGGCGCAGCACCGCAGCAAGACGGTGTCCTGCTTCCAGTCCACGCCGGCGCTTGCGCCCTGGCCCAAGACACAGCGCCACCTGCGGGCGTTGATGGTGGGCCACCTGCGCGAGGAAAAATCACCGCAGACCTACTTTGATGCGGCCAGACTGCTGCAGCAGCGGCCCGACATCTGGCTGGACCACATCGGCGCGCCCCTGGACCCTGAGCTGGGCCGTGCGGCGCAGGCGGTGCAGCGCAACTGCCCACAGTACCGTTGGCTGGGCGCCCTGCCCCACGCCGCCACGCGCCAACGCATCCAGCGTGCGCATGTGCTGGTGCACCCCAGCCGCATGGAAGGCGGCGCCCATGTCGTGATGGAGGCGGTGCGCAGCGGCACCCCCGTGCTGGCCAGCCGCATTGCCGGCAATGTGGGCATGCTGGGGGTCGACTACGGCGGCTACTTTGAACCCGGTGACGCCAAGGGTCTGAGCCAGCTGCTGCAACGCTGTCGCGACGAGCCGCCGATACTCCAGGCTCTGAGCCAACAATGCCAGGCACGCTCGCCCCTGTTCGAACCCGCGCGCGAACGCGCAACCCTGCTCACCCTGTTGGCAGACCTGCTGGAGACCGATTCATGAACGCACCCCTGCCCACGCCGCTGTCCGGCACCCCGTCGCCCCGCCTGACCTCGCTGTCACACGGCGGCGGTTGCGGCTGCAAGATCGCACCCGGCCTGCTGAGCGAGATCCTCAAGAACACCAACCGATTGCCGGTGCCGCCGCAGCTGCTGGTGGGCATTGAAACTGCCGACGATGCGGCGGTGTACCAGTTGACCGACGACATCGCGCTCATCGCCACCACCGACTTCTTCATGCCCATCGTCGACGACCCCTACGACTTTGGCCGCATCGCCGCCACCAACGCCATCTCGGACGTGTACGCCATGGGCGGCAAACCCATCCTGGCCTTGGCTCTGGTGGGCATGCCCATCAACGTGCTGTCCACCGACGTCATTGGCAAGATCCTGGAAGGTGGCGAATCGGTGTGTCGCGAAGCCGGCATTCCCATTGCCGGCGGCCACACCATCGACTCGGTCGAGGCCATCTACGGCCTGGTGGCGCTGGGCGTGGTGCACCCCAAGAAGGTCAAACGCAACTCCGATGCCAGGGCCGGTGACCGACTGGTGCTGGGCAAGCCGCTGGGCGTGGGTGTGCTATCGGCAGCGCTGAAAAAAGAACTGCTGTCGGCCCAGGGCTACCAGCAGATGATCGCCACCACCACGAAACTCAACACACCCGGACCCGACCTGGCCGCGATGGACGGTGTGCATGCCTTGACCGACGTCACCGGCTTCGGCCTGGCTGGTCACGCACTGGAACTGGCCCGCGGCGCCAAGGCGCAGGTGGTCATCGACTGGGCCCGTGTGCCTTTGCTGCACGGTGTTCGCGAACTGGCGGCACAAGGCATGGTCACCGGCGCATCCGGCCGCAACTGGGCCGGCTACGGCAAGGACGTAATCCTGCCGTCAGGGTTTGCCGATGTCGACCAGGCCCTGTTGACCGACCCGCAGACCAGCGGTGGCCTGCTCGTGACCTGCGACGCGCAGGCCGTGGCCGACGTGTTGGCCGTGTTCCGCCGCCACGGCTTTGATGCCGCTGCTGAGATCGGCGAAGTGGTGGCTGCCGAGGGTCCTTCGACGCTCAGGCTGCGGTAAGCGAATTTCGGACCGGCAGTTGCTGCTGCGGCTGTCGCCCTCGACTGTGCTTCCAGCCGCCGCGTTCAGTCGTGTGGATGCTGGTGGTGCGCGTCGGGAAAGTGAGCGTGCCGGTGCCGCAAGCGGGTGTGGCTGTGCCGATGGGTATGTGCCGCGCCGGCCGTTGCTGGATCGGCAGGCTCATGCCCGTGCTGGTGGTGTTCATCGTGTTCGTGCACGTGAACATGATCCAGCGGCAGGTGATCGTGTTCGTGCAGGTGTTGTTCGCTGAGGTGAAGCCACACGCCCACCGCCATCAAGGCGCCGGCCAGCAGCAGCGTCAGCGTCACCGTTTCACCCAGGACCGACACGGCCACCAGCGCGCCAAAAAACGGCGCCACACTGAAGTAGGCACCGGTGCGCGCGGTGCCCAGATGGCGCAGCGCCACGACAAACAGAACCAGGCTGAAACCGTAGGCCGCCAGGCCCACCACCAGTGCGCCGCCCACCAGCGGCAGTGCCGGCCAGGTGGCGCCCAGGGCCAGCGCCAGCACCAGGTTGACGGCACCCGCCGCCAGGCCTTTCACCGACGCCAGCCACACCGCATCGGCCAACGAGACCTTGCGTGTCAGGTTGTTGTCGATGCCCCAGGCCAGGCAGGCACCCAGCACGGCCAGCGCCGGCAGCGCATCGCCAACACTGGCTTGCCCCGGCCAGCTCAGAACCACGGCCCCGGCCACGATGGCCAGCATGCCGATGAAGATGCGCCGGTCCACGTTTTCCTTGAACACCAGCCAGGCGATGAGGGCCGTGAACACGGCTTCGGCATTCAACAGCAAAGCCGCGCCTGATGCCGGCATGCCGGCCAGGCCCCACATCAGCAGCACCGGGCCGATCACACCACCCGACAGCACCGCGCCCGCCAGCCACGGCGCTTCACCCGGCGCCAGGCGTGCGCGCGGCTGCCTGCGCCCGAACATTCGCCTGGCCAGTCGCCACAGGCTAAGCCCCAGCCCCGAGCCCAGGTACAACAAGCCCGCCAGCAGCCAGGGGCTGGTCTGGGCCAGCAGCAGCTTGGCCAGCGGTGTGCCGGCGCCAAACAGCAAGGCCGCGCCCAGGGCAGCCGCCACGCCGGGATGCAGGCCCAGGACTGTGCTCATTTCGCCGCTTTCGTTTTCTGAAGCTCCTGCTCAACCAGAGCTTTCAGCTGCGCCTCGCCAAAGTCGCGCAAGGGCGTGCCGTTGACAAAGAAGCCTGGCGTGCGGGTCACCTTCAAAGCCTGCATGTCGGCCACGTCTTGCTGCAGCAGTTGCGCGATGGCGGGGCTGTCGGCGTCGGACCGGGCCTTGGCCATGTCCAGGCCGATGTCGGCCAGCAAGTCCCAGATCAGTTCGGGCTGCGGCTGATGATGCGATGCCCAGCGCGCCTGTTGCTCCAGCACCCTTTCGACGGCTTCCCAGTACTTGCCCTGAAGGCGGGCCGCTTCCAGTATCTTGACTGCCCGGTCAGAGCCCTGGTGCAAGGGCGCATAACGCAGCACCAGCCGCACCTGGCCAAAGCTGGTGTTGACCAGCGTCTTGACGCGGGGATAGAAGGCCCGGCAGGTCTCGCAGGCGGGGTCGAAAAACTCCACCAGCGTGACCTGTGCCGCCGGGTTGCCGAACACCGGCGAATGCGCGCGCACCAGGGCTTCACTGTTCGCCTGTGCGGCCTGTGTGACCTCTTGTTTGCCACGATCCCTGAAGACCACAACCCCAGCCACAAAGGCCACCACGACGGCCGCCGCCGTCGCCCACACCAGCCACTGCTTGTTCACGCTTTCACCTTTTTACCTGCAAAGCCCATCAGCACCAGGATGACGCTGAACGCCATCCAGGACAACAGCGGAATGGGCAGCCAGCCGGCCACCTGAACATCGGCGTCGGCACACGACGAGCCCTGGCCGCAAGGCACCAGGCTCTCGACCACCAGGCCCCAGAAAACCAGGCAGTGATAAGCAGCGATGGCCCAGCCCGCGCCGGCCAGCGGCCAGGCGTAGCGGCGGCTGCGGCCATCGCTGTCAAGCAGGCCCACGCCCAGAACCAGCACCAGCGGAAACATCGCGATGCGCTGGTACCAGCACAGGACACACGGTGTCTGGCCCATCACTTCACCCAGGAACAGCGCGCCTGCCGTGGCCAGCAAGGCGGTCAGCCAGGCCAGGAACATGGGGGTCCAGCGGAAGGGACCCGGTGTGTCAGTCACGGTGTTCATGCTGCATTGTCGGTTGGGGCAAAGTGCATGCGCAGGGCTCGGGCGGGTGTGGGCTTGGCCCAAATGAAGGTCCCGCTTCAGCGCGGCTGCACACGTGCCTTCAGCAAGCGCAGGCCGTTGCCCACCACCAGCAGGCTGGCGCCCATGTCGGCAAACACCGCCATCCACATGCTGGCGTTGCCAAACAGCGCCAGCACCAGGAACACGGCCTTGATGCCCAGCGCAAGGCTGATGTTCTGCCACAGCACGGCATGCATGGCGCGCGACAGGCGAACCGTTTCTGCGATGCGGCGCAGGTCGTCGTTCATCACCACCACGTCGGCGGCTTCCATCGCAATGTCGGTGCCGGCAGCACCCATCGCCACGCCGATGTCGGCCTGCGCCAGCGCAGGTGCGTCGTTGATGCCGTCGCCGGTCATGGCCGTGGGGCCGTGTTCCGCCTGCAGGGCCTTGATGGCGGCCAACTTGTCGGCGGGCAGCAGGTTGCCACGTGCCTCATCGATGCCGGCTTCGTGTGCGATGGCGTTGGCCGTGGCCTGGTTGTCACCGGTCAGCATCACCGGCGTGATGCCCAGGGCCTTGAGTTCGGCCACGGCCTCGCGCGACGAAGGTTTGATCGTATCGGCCACGGCAAACAGCGCCAGCACACCGGCGGGCGAGGCCAGCAGCGTGACCGTGCGGCCGGCTTCCTCCAGCAACTTCAACCGGGCTGCGATGGCAGGTGAACATTGGCCGCGCTCTTCCATCAGGCGGTGATTGCCCAGCACGTAAGTCACGCCATCGACCTGTGATTGCACGCCGCGACCAGGCAGCGCCTTGAAGTCGCCGACTGTCAATGTGGACACCGTGCGGACCTGCGCCTGTCCCTGCGCCTGTCCCTGCGCCAGACCCTGCGAGATGGCCCGCGAGACCGGGTGGTCCGACTGGCCGGCCATCGCCGCAGCCACCGCTTCGAGTTGTGCACGATTCAGGTCCGCGGCCAGCAGCTCCCAGCTGACCAGCCTGGGCTTGCCTTCGGTGATGGTGCCGGTCTTGTCCAGCGCAACGGCCTTGAGCTTGCGCGCGCCTTCCAGGTACACGCCCCCTTTGATGAGGATGCCGCGTCGCGCCGCCGCCGCCAGGCCACTGACCACGGTGACCGGCGTCGAGATCACCAGTGCGCACGGGCAAGCAATCACCAGCAACACCAGCGCTTTGTAGACCGCCTGCAGCCAGGTCCAGTCGAAGGTCCAGGGCCCGAGCAGGGCGACGGCCAGCGCCAACACAAACACACCCGGTGTGTAGATCGCGGCAAAGCGGTCGACAAAGCCTTGCATGGGTGCGCGGGTCGCCTGCGCTTCTTCAACGGCGTGGATGATGCGGGCCAGTGTCGAGTTCGACGCCGCTGCGGTGACGGTGATCTCGAGGGTGCCGATCTCGTTGATGGTGCCGGCAAACACCGGGTCGCCCGCAGACTTGTCCACCGGCATGCTCTCGCCCGTGACCGGCGCCTGGTTGATGGTGGAATTGCCGTCCGCCACCACGCCGTCCATGGGCACCCGTTCGCCGGGGCGCACCCGCACCACCGCCTGCAGCGGCACGCGGGCCACCGGTGTTTCGAGCCAAACACCACCGGGCTGGCGCACCGCGGCCACTTCGGGCGCCATGGCGAGCAGGCCCTTGATGGCGTTGCGCGCGCGGTCCACGGCCTTGGCTTCGATGGCTTCGGCAATGGCGTACAGCGCCATCACCATGGCCGCCTCGGGCCACTGGCCGATGGCAAACGCGCCGGTCACGGCCACCGTCATCAGCGCGTTGATGTTGAGCCGGCCGTGGCGCAGCGAAACCAGGCCCTTTTTGTAGATCTCGAAGCCCGAAGCCCAGATGGCTGCGGCAGCCAAGGTCAGCCCTGCGCCTTGCCAGACGCGGGTATCGGGCGCGAAGAAGCCCAGCCCTTCGGCCGCGACGGCCAGGGTCAATGCAAGGGCCAGTCGTAGTCGTTTGAGTTGGCCGTTGTCGGCTGGGAGTGCATGTTCGTGGTCGTGGTCATGGTCGTGTTCATGGTCGTGTTCATGCCCATGCTCGTGTGCACCCTGTGCACCCTGTGCACCTTGAGCACCTTGTGCAGCTGCGCCGGCCGCGCCTGATGCCGCAGGCCTGTGCGCAATGCGCTGAGGATCGAAACCGCTCTTGCGGATGGCCACCAGGGCCTTCTCCACCACCGCAGGGTCTGCATCCAGGGTCAAGGTGCGATGCCCCAGGTTGAAGCGCAGCGACCGGACCCCGGCCACACCTTCCAAGGCACGCCGAATCTCACCCTCTTCCACCGCACAGTCCATGGTGGACACCTTGAACGCCTGCCCCGCAGCTTTTGACGGGCGTTGCAGCCGCTGCGGCGCATCAACAGGCGTCAAGGCAGGCGCGCAGCAGGCCTCAGCGGCGCAAGCCGGGGCAGGGGCAGGGGCAGCAGGGGGCACTCGAATGGGGTTCACGGCGGCAGGTTTCATGAGGGACCGATCGATTGAAAACCCTGAAGCCACTGTAGAGTCAAGCTCTACTTCTCAGAGCGAGACCTGCATGCGCATCGGTGCCCTTGCCCAAGCCACCGGCACCCCGGTGGAAACCATCCGCTACTACGAGCGCGAAGGCCTGCTGCCAGCGGCCGCGCGGTCAGACAACAACTACCGCCAGTACACCGGCAGTCACGCCGAACGCCTGGCCTTCATCCGCCATTGCCGCAACCTGGACATGGCGCTGGACGAGATCCGTGCCTTGCTGCGCTTCAAGGACGCGCCGCAACAGGACTGCGGCGAGGTGGATGCCTTGCTGGACGCGCACATCGACCACGTGGCGCAGCGCATCCGCGAACTGCGCGCCCTGGAAAGAGACCTGAAGCTGCTTCGCGCACGCTGCGGCGTGGCGCATGCGGCCCAGGCGTGCGGCATCCTCACCGGGCTGAACAGTGCAGCGGCCACTGCAACAACCGCAGCCAAGGGCGCACCGCACCGCCACATCCGCGGCTCGCACTGAAGGGACCGGCCAAGCAGCTGCACCCGGCGGCATGGCGTCACGGTCAGACGAACATGACATATATATGACTAAGGCTGTTATATACACTTCAGTTCATGCTTTCGATTTTGATCCTGACGCTTCCCACCCAGCCCAACGCGGTGCGGGTGCGCGTCTGGCGTGCGCTCAAGGCCCTGGGTTGTGCCGCCTTGCGCGATGGCGCCTACCTGCTGCCGTCGGCCCAGGCGAACTTGTTCGAGCCGCTGGCGGCCGAGGTGCGTGAGCACGGTGGCACGGCCATGGTGCTGACCTTGAAGCCACGAGACACCACCCAGCGCGACGAACTGATCGCTCTGTTCGACCGCAGTCCCGCCTACGGCCAGTGGCAGGCGACGGCCACCGCCTTGCAGGCGAACCTGGCCACGCTAGCCGAGACCGAAGCCCGACGCCGTCTGCGTGCCGTGGCCGATGCGCTGCAGGCGTTGCTGCGCATCGACTACTACCCCGGCGCCGCAGCCGATCAGGCGCAGTCCGGACTGGATGCGCTGCGCCAGGCGCTGGACGCGCACTTTTCGCGCGGCGAACCGCGTTCGCAGGCTGACCACGGCATCGTCTTGCTCGACGTCCGCAAGTTCCAGGGCAAACGCTGGGCGACGCGAGCACGCCCCTGGGTAGACCGACTGGCTTGCGCCTGGTTGATCGGCCGCTTCATCGACCGCGAAGCGCGCTTTCTGTGGCTCGCCGATCCGGTCATCAAGCCAGCCCCAAAGAGTGCGCTGGGCTTCGACTACGACGGTGCGCGTTTTACGCACGTCGGAGCGCGGGTCACCTTCGAGGTCTTGCTCACCAGCTTCCAGCTGGACAGCGACACGAAGCTGCAGCGCATCGCCAGCGCGGTGCACTACCTGGACGCCGGCGGCATCCCAGCGCCCGAAGCTGCGGGCCTGGAAAGTGTGCTGGGCGGTCTGCGGGAGCTGCATGCCGACGACGATGCGCTGCTGGCCGCAGCGGCGGCCGTGTTCGACGCCTTGTATGCCAACCCGACAGGAACACCCACGTGACCGAACCGCAGGCACCGGCAGCGGTGAGTTTCACCGAAGCCTTGCGCTTCTGGCTCAAGCTGGGCTTCATCAGCTTCGGCGGGCCAGCCGGGCAGATCGCGATCATGCACACCGAGCTGGTGGAGCGCCGCCGCTGGATCAGCGAGCAGCGGTTTTTGCATGCGCTGAACTACTGCATGCTGCTGCCGGGCCCCGAGGCGCAGCAGCTGGCCACCTACATCGGCTGGCTGATGCACCGCACCTGGGGCGGCATCGTGGCCGGCGCGCTGTTTGTGCTGCCGTCGCTGTTCATCCTGGTGGGCCTGTCGTGGATCTACCTGCGCTTCGGGGACCTGCCGGTGGTGGCCGGCATCTTCTACGGCATCAAGCCCGCGGTCACGGCACTGGTGCTGCATGCGGCGCACCGCATCGGCACGCGGGCGCTGAAAAACCGCTGGATGTGGGGCATCGCTGCGGCGTCCTTTGTCGCCATCTTCGCCTTCGACACCCCCTTCCCCGCCATCGTGCTGGCGGCCGGCTTGATCGGCCACTTCGGCGCGCGGCGCTGGCCGCAGGTGTTTGCGTTGGGTGGCGGACATGGCAGCGCCGAAGTAGGTTATGGGCCGGCGCTGATCGATGACCACACGCCCACGCCGGCCCATGCGCGTTTTTCGCGCCGCCGTCTGGTCCAGGTGCTGGGTGTCGGCGTCGGTCTGTGGTTGCTGGCCATGGCCGCGCTGGTCGCCAGCAACGGCTGGCAAGGCACCTTGACGCAGATGGGCTGGTTCTTCACCAAGGCAGCGCTGCTCACCATTGGCGGCGCCTATGCCGTCTTGCCCTATGTCTACCAAGGTGCCGTCGAAAGCCACCAATGGCTCAGCGGCCCGCAGATGATCGACGGCCTGGCCTTGGGCGAAACCACACCGGGCCCGCTGATCATGGTGGTGGCCTTCGTCGGCTTTGTCGGCGGCTGGCTGAAGCAGGCGCTGGGCCCGGACGCGCTGTTTCTGGGCGGTGCGTTGGCGGCCACGGTGGTGACCTTCTTCACCTTCCTGCCGTCTTTCGTTTTCATCCTGGCCGGTGGCCCCGCGGTCGAGTCCACACACGGCAAGCTGGGCTACACCGCACCGCTGTCGGCGATCACGGCGGCCGTCGTCGGCGTGATCCTGAACCTGGCCATGTTCTTCGCCTACCACGTGCTGTGGCCGCAGGGTTTTGGTGGGCGTTTCGACCTGCTCTCGGCCGCGATCACTGCCGCTGCCGCCGTGGCCCTGTTCCGCTTCAAGGTCGGCGTGATGCCGCTGCTGGGTGCTTGCGCGGCGCTGGGGCTGGCAGTGACTTTGTTGGCCCCACAGCTGCGCTGAAGGACCTGCCCATGGACGCCCAGATTCAAGCTTTGCCCATCGACCCCTCTGCGGCCAGCGGCCTGACGCCGGAGTTGCTGCAAGAAATGCAACGCGGCAGCCAGGGCGGCGACGGCCAGACGATGGAGCCCGCGTGCAAGCTGGCGCTGGAAGCCAACTTCGGCAGCTGGCAAGGGTGGCGCGACGCATACGCGGCCTGCGCCAAAGCCCAGGGCGGCGGCTCGGGCTGGATGTTGCTGGTGTTCCTGCCGTACGGAGGATCGCTCGTCAACCGATGGCTTTCCGATCCCACTTGCCCACTCGGCGGCGGTGTGCCGCTGCTGGCGCTGGACCTGCACGAACTCGTCGACGGCGCAGACTCTGGCCTCGCGGCCACCGCCGGTGTCGATGCATTCCTGCGCTGCATCGACTGGGCCAAAGTCTATGTGCGCTACCGGGAAGCTGTACACGCCGCCAGCGAACCCTGGGGCGCAGCACAAGACGAAGTGGGCGAGGCCTTGGTGCTGGACGTGCGCCGCGCCACTGTGTTCGAGCAGGCGCGCGTCGTGCTCCCAGGCTCACGCTGGTGCGACCCGTCGGCAGTGGCCACCTGGGCCGGTGAAGTTCCTGCAGCAAGCGAGGTCATCGTTTACTGCGTCCACGGACACGAAGTCAGCCGCGCGACCGCCTTGCGGCTGCGCGCAGCCGGCCTGAACGCCCGCTATCTGCGTGGCGGCATCGATACCTGGCAGGCCGCCGGGCTGCCGTTGGCCGACAAGTCTGGGCGTGCTTGACCCGCAGTGAGTCCGAAGGGGTGACCCTGCTGACGCCTGCGGTCGCTGTCAACTCGCCCAGCGATGAAGAGGGATCGACCGAACTTCTCTTCGACGCTTCGAAGTTCCCGACCATCCTGGTGTCGAAGCACACGTGGATCAGCCGACACAGCCCTGTCATGAGCGTCGCTCAGCATTTTGGTCACCACAACGACCGGAGGACTCCCATGCTGCGCACCACCCTGGCGCTTGCCGCGCTCATCAGTTGCGGCCTGCCGACCGCCACCCAGGCCCAGACGGTGCTGGGCGGCAGCGTATTCACGGTGCAGGAGCTGGTCGGTGTCGGCCGCATCGCCGCCAACCTGCGCGACGAGCATGGTGAGACCTTTGGTTCGATCAGCGGCCTGTGGGCCGACATGGCGAGCTGGACGCGGGTGGGCAACACCTACACCGGCACCTTCCTGGCCGCGCCCGACCGCGGCTACAACATCGCCGGCACCATCGACTATGCGCCCCGGCTGAACACCCTGCAAATGAGCTTCACGCCGGCTGCGGCCGGTGCCAGCGGCCTGGGGCAGAACCAGATCGGTCTGTCACTGACGCAGTCCCCGCGGATGTACGAAACCCTTCCCGGCGGCGGCAGCCAGTTCTTCACAGGGCTCGACCCGGGGCCCGGCGGCGTGGCCACGGGCGGTGCGCGCGCGGCCACCACGCTGTTGCCTGAACTGCCGCAGGCCTTCAACGGCAGACTGGCTCTGGACGCAGAGGGCGTGGTCGTGCTGGCCGACGGTTCGCGCCTGGTCAGCGACGAATACGGTCCTTCGATCTACCGTTTCGCCCCGGACGGCCGCTTCCTCGGCGCTCTGGAAGTGGCGAACTCCGTGCGGCCGCTGCGCAATGGCGTGACCGATTACAGCAGCAACAATCCTGGCGCTGGCCAGCCGGCGCCAAGCCCGGTCAACCCGATTGCCGGCAGGGGCAACAACCAGGGCTTTGAAGGCCTGAGCATTTCGCCTGACGGGCGCACGCTGTTCGTCGGTCTGCAAAGCGCCGCGCGCCAGGACCTCAACACGGCCAGTGCCGCAGCCACGCGCGACACCACGCGTGTCTTCACTTACGACATCAGCAGCCCCGACGAGATCCGCCTGAGCGGCGAATATGCCGTGCAGTTGCCCAAGTTCCAGCAAGCAGGTGCCACGCTGGTGGCTGCACAAAGCGAGATCTTTGCGCTGTCGTCGACGCAGTTCCTGATGCTGCCGCGCGACAGCAACGGGCGGCTGGTCGGCACGCAGAATTCGCTGCTCCGACAGGTCGAGGTGATCGACATCAGCAGCGCCACCAACTTCCTCGGCGCCAGCTTTGAAGGCCAGATTGCGCCGGGCGGCGTGCTCAATCCTGCCATCGTGCCGGCTGCGAAGGCGATGCTGCTGGACATCAACGACCGCAGCCAGCTCAACCGGTTTGGCCTGACCAACGGCATCCAGGATGGCTTCGAGAACCTGTCAGAAAAGTGGGAAGGTCTGGTGCTGCTGCCGGCGCTGGACCCGGACCGCCCGGACGACTACTTCATGTTCCTGGCCAACGACAACGACTTCGCCACCACCGACGGCTTCCATGCCGGCGCGGCTTACAACGACGGCAAGAACCTGGACAGCATGTTCCTGGCCTACCGCGTGACCATCAGCCCTGTCCCTGAACCCGGCAGCGCCCTGCTCGCGGGCCTGGGCGGCGCGCTGCTTCTCGGCGTGATGCGCCGCCGGGCGGCGCGCGCGGCTGCCTGAGGGTCAGGACGGCGCCGTTGCCGCCGCGCAGGCAGCGTTGCAGCACGATGGCCAGCGTCTCCAGCGGGCGCGTCGGCAGGCCAAGCTGCTTGGCCGCGTCGTCCAGACGGCGCAGGCGCACGGCGTCTTCGGCATGCGGGCGTGCCAGGAAGCGGGCTCGCGCCGGCGCGTCCATCGGCCCGCCTTGCAGCGCCAGGCTGCGTCTGGAATCGGCCGAAAGCGCGTGCAGGAAGGCCGGATCGGTGGCAGCCAGGAAGCGCTTGGCATCGACGTGCCAGCGGATGGGGTGCAGCACCTCAGGCGGGAACAGCGGCGCCAGCCAGGCCGGGCCGCGCACCTCGTGGCGGTCGTCCAGGCCGATCAGCGTGGGCGTATCTGGCGCACCAGATGTGGCCAGCAGGTGGCCGACGTCATGCAGCAGGCAGGCAGCCACCAGCGGTGCAGGCTGGCCCTGGTTCAGCGCGAGCGTGGCGCACTGCAACGCGTGTTCGCGGTGGCTGATCGGTTCACCGTCGTAGCGGCGTTCGCCAGCCGTGCGCAACAGGGCAAGGACTTCGGCGATCGAAGCGGCGGTGTCGTTCACAGTCTTGACATGTTGCCGCACCAGCATGTCGCGTTGTTGACAACGCGCGCCTGCCGCGCTCCACGGAGCCCCCCGATGCCCAAGACTTCCGCCCTGCGCCGCGCCGCGATTGTGCTGCTTGCCGCCCTGCCCCTGGTCGCTGCCGCCCAGAGCCGCACCGAGTTGCTGGTCTACAGCGCGCTGGAATCCGACCAGATCAAGGCCTACGAGACGGCCTTCGAGAAAGACCACCCAGGCATCGACCTGAAGTTCGTGCGCGACAGCACGGGCATCGTCACCGCCAAGCTGCTGGCCGAGAAGGCCAACCCGCAGGCCGACTTGGTGTGGGGCCTGGCCGCCACGTCGCTGATGCTGCTGGACAAGGAAGGCCTGCTGATGCCCTATGCCCCGCAGGGCCTGGCCCAGGTGAAACCGTCGATGCGCGACCCCCGCGCCCAGCCCACCTGGGTGGGCATGGACGTGTGGTCGTCGGCGATCTGCTTCAACACCGTCGAGGCCACGAAGAGGGGCCTGCCCAAGCCTGCGGCCTGGGCCGATCTGACCAATCCCGTCTACGCGGGACAGCTGACGATGCCGCACCCGGCGTCGTCGGGCACCGGCTACCTGATGGTCAGCGCCTGGCTGCAGATGATGGGCGAGGACAAGGGTTGGGCCTTCATGGATGCGCTGCACCAGAACATGGGCATCTACACACATTCGGGCAGCAAGCCCTGCCGCCAGGCCGGCGCAGGCGAGTTCGCCGTGGGCCTGTCCTTCGAGTACCGCGCCAACAAGACGAAGAAGGACGGCGCGCCCATCGACATCGTGCTGCCGCGCGAAGGCCTGGGCTGGGACATGGAGGCCACCGCCATCCTGAAGACGACGAAGAAGGTGGCCGCCGCCAAGACCTTGGCCGACTGGGCCGTCTCGCGCAAGGCCAACGAGCTGTACGCCGCCAACTTCGCGATCGTGGCACTGCCTGGCGTGGGCGAGCCACTGGAGTTCGTGCCCGCCGACATCGAAAAGCGCCTGGCCAAGAACGACTTTGTCTGGGCCGCCGCGAACCGCGAGCGTGTGCTGACCGAGTGGAGTCGGCGTTACGAGGCCAAGGCCGAGAAGCGCTGAGACACCTGCACGCGCCCGTATCGGCCCGGCACGCCCGCCATGCTGGCCCCGAACAGGCTGGGTCACGCGCCGACCGCGACGTCCGTGCCGGCGCCTGAGACGGCACCGGGCTTGGCTGGGGGCCACACGGCTGCCAGCGATCCGGCGCCGAACGCCCCACCTGCGGGGGCAGCGGGTTGGCTGGGCATCCGCGGCATCGGCAAACGATTCGGCTCGCGGGCCGTGCTCGAAGGTGTCGACCTGGCCATCGAAAAGGGCGAGTTCGTCACGCTGCTGGGGCCTTCGGGCTGCGGCAAGACCACGCTGCTGCGCATCCTGTGCGGCATCGAAACCCCCAGCAGCGGTCGCGTCTGGCTGGGCGACCGCGACATCACGGACGATCCTCCGGCACAGCGGCGCTTCGGCGTCGTGTTCCAGTCCTACGCGCTGTTCCCGAACCTGAGCGTGGCGCAGAACGTGGCCTACGGGCTTGCCGGCATGGACGGCGGACACCGGCGCCGGCTGGTCACCGAACTGCTGCAGATGGTCGGCCTGGCCGGCCACGCCGACCATCACCCGGCGCAGCTGTCCGGTGGCCAGCAGCAACGCGTGGCGCTGGCCCGCGCACTGGCCCCCGGCCCCAACGTGCTGCTGCTCGACGAGCCGCTCTCGGCGCTGGACGCGCAGGTGCGCGCCGGCCTGCGCGTCGAGATCCTGCGCATCTGCCGCCAGATGAAGGTGACCACGGTGATGGTCACTCACGACCAGGACGAAGCGTTGTCGATGGCCGACCGCGTGGTGCTGATGCACCGCGGGCGAATCGAGCAGCAGGACGCCCCGCAGCGGCTGTACTCACAACCGCGCAGCCACTTCGCCGCCAGCTTCCTGGGCGGCATGAACCTGTGGCCGGGCCGCCTGCGGGCTGACGGCTGGCTGCAGGTGGGCGCGGCGAGACTGGAGCCGCCCGCCGGGCTCGACCCCGGAGTGCGGCCGGTGCACGTGGGCATCCGCCCCGAGGCCGTGCGCTGGGCACCCGAGCCGCGCCCCGGCGCTCCGGTGGCCGACCTGCGACTGCTGGGGCGGGTGCGCTGGTCGGTGTTCCGCGGTTCGCATTGCGACCTGGGCCTGGAATGTCCTGCCCTGGGCGAGGAAGTGCTGCTGCGTGTGCTCACGCCCGGCGGCACCCAAGCGCCGCTGCAGCCGGGCGACGCGCTGCGGCTGACACTGCCGGCATCTGCGCTGGTGGTCATCGAGGGCGCATGAACGTCACCGAAGCGCTGGCGCCACCCATCGGCCTGGTGCGCCACGAGTCGCGCCTGCAGGCTCTGGCGCTGTGGGCGGCGGTGCTGCTGGGTGTGCTGTTCATCGTGTTGCCGGTGGCGGCGCTGTTGGGGCGCAGCGCCTTCGACGCCCAGGGCAGCTTCGTGGGCCTGGCCAACTTCGAAACCTGGGCCGCCAGCCCAGCGCTGTTCGAATCCGCACTGCGCAGCCTGCGCCTGGCCGCGCTCAGTGCGATGATCTGCGTGGCCATCGCCTACGGCTGCGCCTGGTCGCTGACCATGACCTGCATGCCGGCCAAGGGCCTCATGCGCGCAATGCTGCTGGTGCCGCTGCTGGCGCCTTCGCTGCTGATGGCCATCAGCCTGATCTATCTCTTCGGCAACCAGGGCTTGCTCAAGGGCTGGATGGGCGGCGGCTCGATTTACGGCGAAGTCGGCATCGTCGTCGGCTCGGTGCTGTGGACGCTGCCGCATGCGCTGCTCGTTCTGGTGACCTCGATGTCGACCATCGACGCGCGGCTGTACGAGGCCGCCGAAACCCTGGGCGCCGGTGCCTGGCGGCGCTTCACCAGCGTCACGCTGCCGGCCAGTCGTTACGGCTTGGCGATGGCCTGGGTCGTGGTCTTCGTGCTGGTGCTTACCGACTTCGGCGTGCCCAAGGTGGTGGGCGGGCAGGTTCAGGTGCTGGCCACCGACATCTACAAGCAGGTCATCGGCCAGCAGAACTTTCAGATGGGCGCCGTGGTGGGCGTGGTGCTGCTGCTGCCGGCGCTGGGCGCCTTTTTCGTGGAACGTCACCTGCGCCGCCGCCAGGCCGCCGCGCTGGGTGTGCGCGCGGTGCCCTACAGCCCGCGGCCGCAGGCGCTGCGCGACAGCCTGGCGCTGGCCGGCTGCAGCGTGGTGGCGCTGGGGCTGCTGGCCGTCATCGGCGTGGCAGTGTTTGCTTCTCTGGCGCAATACTGGCCCTATCAGTTGCAGCCTTCGCTGCGCAACTACCGTTTCGACGACATGGACGGCGGCGGCTGGGGCAGCTACTGGAACTCGCTGGCGCTGGCTACCGGCACCGCGGCGCTGGGTGCGGCAGCCACCTTCGCCAGCGCCTACCTCGTCGACAAACCCGTGCACGGCCGCATCGGGCGCGAGGTGCTGAGCCTGGTGTCGGCGGTGCCGCTGGCGGTGCCAGGCCTGGTGCTGGGGCTGGGCTATATCCTTTTCTTCAACCACCCGGACAACCCGTTGCAGGGCCTTTACGGCACGCTGGCCATCCTGGTGCTGTGCACGGTGGCGCACTTCTACTCGGTGGCCCACCTCACGCAGCTGGCCGCGCTGCGCCAGCTCGACCGCGAATTCGAGGCCGTCTCGGCTTCGCTGGGCGTGCCTTTCTGGCGCACGGTGTGGCGTGTGCACCTGCCGGTGTGCGCACCAACGGTGATCGACGTGGCGGGCTACTTCTTCGTCAATGCCATGACCACCGTCTCGGCCGTGGTCTTCCTCTACGGGCCCGAGACTACGCTGGCCTCGGTGGCGGTGCTGAACATGGACGATGCCGGCGACATCGCGCCGGCCGCCGCGATGGCAGTGGTGATCTTCGTCACCGCCGGCGCTGCGCGCGGTGGCCTGGCACTGCTGCGTGCGGCCGTGGTGCGCCGCACGCAGCGCTGGCGACTCAGGGAGACGACATGAACACTTCGAGCGATCTGCTGGTGGTGGGCGCCGGCATCGTGGGCCTGGCGTTTGCACTCCAGGCGTCCCGCCGCGGCCTGCGTGTCACGGTGGTGGAGCGCGACGCTGCCTGCACCGGCGCTTCGATCCGCAACTTCGGATTCGTCACCGTCACCGGCCAAGGCGCAGGCGACACCTGGCGACGTGCGCGCCGCTCGCGCGACATCTGGGCCAAGATCGCCCCGCGCGCCGGCATCCCGGTGCTGCACAGCGGCCTGCTGCTGCCGGTGCGTCGGCCCGTGGCACTGCCGGTGCTGGAGGCCTTCATGCAAACGCCGATGGCAGAAGGCTGCACGCTGCACGCCGGCAAGGCGCTGCACACGGGGCCACCGGCGCACCACGAGGCGCTGCGCCTGGACGGTGTGCTGGCCGTGCTGCAAAGCCCGCACGAACTGCGCGTGGAGTCGCGCAGCGCCATCCCGCGCCTGGCGGCCTGGCTGGCCGAAGAACACGGCGTGCAGTTCCGCTGGGGCGAAGAGGTGCTGGAGGTGGCCGCGCCGCGTGTGCGCACCGCGCGCGCCACGCTGCACGCCGAGCGTGTGGTGGTGTGCCAGGGTGCCGCGCTGAATGGCCTGTTCGCGGCCGAGCTGTCGGCGCACGAATTGCAGCTGTGCCAGCTGCAGATGCTGCGCGTGCGCCCGCAGCGTGGCTTCCGTCTGCCCGCCGCGGTGATGGGCGAGCTCAGCCTGGTGCGTTACCGCGGTTATGCCGAGTTGCCGCAGGCCAGCGCGCTGGCAGAAGTGCTGCAACAAGAGGAAGCCCGCAGCCTGCAGCACGGCATCCACCTCATCGCCGTGCAGAGCGAGGACGGCACGCTGGTGGTGGGCGACTCGCACCACTACGGCGCCGCGCCGCCGCCCTTCGCGCTGGAAGAGGTGGACACGCTGATCCTGCGACACCTGCACCGCACGCTGGACCTGCGCGAGGCCCAGGTGGTGGAACGCTGGACCGGCATCTACCCCGTCTCGGTGCAGCACGACGCGCTGCTGCTGGCCCCCGACAACGCAACGCGCGTGGCCGTGGTCACCAGCGGCACCGGCGCCAGCACCGCCTTCGCGCTGGCCGAAGACGCCTTTCAAGACTGGTGAACCTCAAGGCAACCGCATGCCCCACACCGAACTCACCGCCGTCGTCTTCGACTGGGCGGGCACCGTCGTCGACCATGGCAGCTTCGCGCCCATGGGCGCCTTCGTGAGGCTCTTCGCCGGCCACGGCGTCACGCTCACCATCGAACAGGCCCGCGGCCCCATGGGCCTGCCCAAGTGGGACCACATCCACGCCCTGATGCAATTGCCCGCAGTGGCAGCGCAATGGCAGGCCATGCAGGGCCACGCTCCCGTGGTGGCCGACGTCGACGCGCTCTACGCCGAGTTCACGCCGATGAACGCCGCCAGCGTACGAGAGCATGCGGCGCTGATCGACGGTGTGCTGCCCGTGGTGGCCGAGCTGCGCGCGCGCGGCCTGGCCATCGGTTCAACCACCGGCTACAACCGCGAGATCATGGCCGTGGTGGCACCGCTGGCTGCGGCCCAGGGCTGGCAGCCCGACAACATGGTGTGCGCCGGCGACACCCGCATCGGTCGCCCCACGCCAGTGGCGATGTACCGCTGCCTGGCCGACCTGGCCGTGTGGCCACCGCGCACAGTGGTGAAGGTGGACGACACCGCCCCCGGCATTGCCGAAGGCGCGGCCGCCGGCTGCTGGTGTGTGGGCGTGGTGGCCAGCGGCAACGGCGTGGGCCTGACGGCCGCCGACTGGGCAGCCCTGCCCGAAATCGTCAAGGGCGCGCACCGCAGCCGCGTCGGCGCTGAGCTGCGCGCCGCTGGCGCGCATGCGCTGGTGGACACCGTGGCCGAGTTGCTGCCGGTGCTGGACGATCTGCAAGCTCGGCTGCGCGCCGGGGAGCGCCCGGCGGGGGCCTGACCGGCCGCCGGGCCCTCAGTCCAGACTATGAGGTCGCAGCACTCAAGCAGTGCATCGGCGTCCAAGCCAGTCTTGATACGAGCACGTTTCCAGCCGCAGGAAGACTAAAGGGTTAGCAGGCGTCAACCTGCTAACCCTCGTCAACCTTGGTCGGGGCGGCGGGATTCGAACTCGCGACCCCTTGCACCCCATGCAAGTGCGCTACCAGGCTGCGCTACGCCCCGACTGAGCCTTGCATTATACGGTGAGCCAGATCCGCTCAGGCGGTCAGCAGGTCTCGAATCGACAGCAGTTCTGTGCGCAGTTGCTGTGGGTCGACGTGCGATGAGCTCTTGGCGCCTGCAGACATCACCACCGGCACATCCACCCTGTCGGTTGCCGGGCGCATCAACAGCAGCGCGGCGGCAGATTCGATGATGGAGCCGGGTTCGTCGATCTCTTCAGAATCTTCGAGCACAGGCGCCTGCGCCCGGATGCTCAGTGCAGCATCGGCCAGCCGGTTTCGTGCACCGCTGATGGTGAAACCCTGGTCGTAGAGCAGCTCGCGGATGCGGCGGATCAGCAGCACCTCGTGGTGCTGGTAGTAGCGCCGGTTGCCACGGCGTTTCATGGGTTTGAGTTGCGTGAACTCCTGTTCCCAATAGCGCAGCACGTACGGCTTGACGCCGCAAAGTTCGCTCACCTCACCGATGGTGAAGTAGCGTTTGGCTGGAATGGCGGGAAGCGCTTTCTCCATTGAAATCAATGGGATCAGTGGGGAAAGCTAGACTCTACTCGAAGTCTCCTTCGGGCGGGGTGTCGCCTTGCACGATCGACTTCAACTTGTGGCTGGCGTGGAAGGTGACGACGTTGCGCGCCTTGATCGGGATCGATTCACCGGTGCGCGGATTGCGCCCGGGGCGCGGCGCCTTGCGGCGAATGTTGAAGTTGCCAAAGCCCGACAACTTGACATCGCGGCCCTCGACCAGCGTGCCATGCACGATCTCGAAAAACGCCTCGACCATGTCCTTGGACTCGCGTTTGTTCAGGCCCAGGCGGTCGAACAGCAACTCCGCCAGTTCGGCTTTGGTCAGCGTGGGCGTCTCCAGCGATGGCAGGATCAAACGCTCGGCGGTGGTGTCTTCGGTGGCCATCTTGTGATGTGTCCTGGTTCAAGCGCTCACACCATCAAGCACGCAAACGCGCGCCGACGGCCTGCCCTGCCCTCGCCACGGCGGCTGCCACGGCGCCCTCGATGCGATCTTCCGTCAGCGTGGTGTCGAAGTCGAGCAATTCCAGCCGCACGGCCAGGCTGCGCTCGTCGGCGGCCATGCCCGTCACTGCAGCGGAAGGTTTGTAGACATCGAACAGCACCGCGCCGCGAATCAGGCTGGCCGGGTCAGCCAACAACGCCGCGGTCAGCGTGTCGTGCGCCACCGTGTCTTTCACCACCAGCGCCACGTCACGTGACACCGGCTGCCGGTGCGAAACTGCCTGGAACTCGGGCACCGGGCGTGCGAGCACAGCGGCCAAGTCCAACTCGAAGACCACGGGTGCCAGCGGCAGTTCGTAGGCCTGGCGCCACTGCGGGTGCAGTTCACCCACGTGGCCGATGAGCCGGTCCGCCAGCATCACCGCTGCACATCGGCCGGGATGCAGCGCCGGGTGTGTGGCGGCCACGAAAGTGGGCTTCAGCGGCGCCAGCAAGGCCTGGACATCGCCCTTGGCGTCGAAGAAGTCTGCGCCCTGCTCCTTGCGTGCCCACTGCGGTGCATCGGCAGCGCCGTAGATGAGCCCGGCCACGCGCATGGGCTGGTGCACACCGGCCACGGACAGGTCACCGTCAGCCACGGCCTGGTCGCGTTTGAAGACTCGTCCCAGCTCAAAGACACGGACGCGTGTGGCCTTGCGTGCCAGGTTGTGGCGCAGCACACCCACCAGGCTGCCGACCAGGCTGGACCGCATCACCGCCAGCGGCGCGGCAATCGGGTTCAGCACCTGGATCGGATCTGCGTTGCCCGCCAGTTCATGTTCCCACCGTGCTTCGACAAAACTGAAACTGATGGTCTCCTGATAGCCCAGATCAGCCAGCGCATGGCGCACCGCGTGTACGCTGCGCTGGGCTTCACGGCGCACCCGGGCCGTGATGGGCGCCACCGGAGCCGTGGTGGGCAGCTTGTCGTAGCCGACCACACGCGCCACTTCTTCGATCAGGTCCTCTTCGATCGCGATGTCGAAGCGCCAGCTGGGCGGCGTGACGGTCAGCGTGCCGTCGCCCTCGGTGAACTGCAGGCTCAGGCGGCGGAACACATCGGCGCACTGCGCCTGGCCCAGCGGCATGCCGATGACCTTGGCCGCGCGCGCCACGCGCATCGTCACGGGCTGAGCCTTCGGCAGGCGCAGCACCTGGTCGTCCAAGGCGCCGCAGACGGTGTCGGCCGTGCCGCAGATGTCGATGACCAACTGCGTGATGCGTTCGAGGTGCTGCACCGTCAGCGCGGGGTCCACACCACGCTCGAAGCGGTGACCGGCATCGGTATCGAAGTTGAAGCGGCGTGAGCGCCCCTGCACGGCTTCGGGCCACCAGAAGGCGGCTTCGACGTAGATGTTTCGGGTGTCGTCGCTGACGGCCGTGGCGTCGCCACCCATGATGCCGGCCAGCGACTCAAGGCCTTGGGCGTCGGCAATCACGCCCACCTGGCCGTCCACCTCGATGGTGTTGCCGTTCAGCAGCTTCAGCGTCTCGCCCGGCCGACCCCAACGCACCACCAGCTTGTCGTGGATCTTGTCCAGGTCGAAGATGTGCGAGGGCCGGCCGAACTCGAACATCACGTAGTTGGAGATGTCCACCAACGCGGTCACGCTGCGCTGGCCGCAGCGCGCCAGGCGCTCCACCATCCAGGCTGGCGTCTGGGCTTTGGTGTTCACGCCACGAACGACGCGGCCTGAAAACCGGCCGCACAGATCGGGCGCCAGCACTTCAACCGGCAGGCGCTGGTCCGACCGGGGCTGCACGGGCTGGATGGTTGGCGTGAGCAGCGGCGAACCGGTCAAGGCCGACACCTCGCGCGCGATGCCGTAGACGCTGAGCGCGTGCGCCAGGTTTGGCGTGAGCTTGAGCGTGAACACCGTGTCGTCCAGTTTCAGCCAGTCGCGCAGGTTCTGGCCCAGCGGCGCGTCGGCCGCCAGTTCCAGAAGGCCGCCATGGTCGTCGGCGATCTTCAGTTCGCGCGCCGAGCACAACATGCCGTGGCTTTCCACACCGCGCAACTTGCCGACGCCGATCTTGTAGGGCTTGCGCTCCGCTTCGGTGTCGTCGGCGGCGGGCAATTCGGCACCCACCATCGCCAGCGGCACCTTGATGCCGACTCGCGCATTGGGTGCACCGCAGACGATCTGCAGCGGGCCGTCGGGCGAATGGGCGCCTGCGTCCACCATGCACACACGCAGGCGGTCGGCGCTGGGGTGCTGTTCAGCGCTGAGGATTTCAGCCACCACGATGCCGGTGAACGGCGGCGCCACGGGGCGCAGCTCTTCCACCTCCATGCCGCTCATCGTCAGCAGATCGGCCAGGGCTTGGGTGGACAGGGGCGGGTTGCAAAACTCGCGCAGCCAGGATTCGGGGAATTGCATGTTGGGCTCGGATCGGGTGGCGGGGCGCGGCTACTTGAATTGCGACAGGAAACGCAGGTCGCCGTCGAACATCAGGCGCAGGTCGTCGATGCCGTAACGCAGCATGGCCAGGCGGTCGGCGCCCATGCCGAAGGCAAAACCGATGTTGGTTTCGGGGTCCAGGTTGTAGCTGCGCACCACGTTCGGGTGCACCTGGCCCGAGCCGGCCACTTCCAGCCAGCGGCCGGCCAGCGGGCCACTGCCAAAACGGATGTCGATCTCGGCGCTGGGCTCGGTGAAAGGGAAGAAGCTGGGCCTGAAGCGCACGTCGAAGTCTTCGGTCTCGAAGAACTCGCGCACGAAGGCCGCGAAGGTCACCTTCAGGTCCTTGAAGCTGATGTTCTGGCCCAGCCACAGACCTTCGATCTGGTGGAACATGGGCGTGTGCGTGGCGTCGCTGTCCACGCGGTAGACACGGCCGGGGGCAATGACACGCACCTCGGGCATGGGCTGCCCTTGAGCAAGCGCACCGGCGTTCTTCGCCGCGTGCATGCGGGCGTAGCGCACCTGCATCGGGCTGGTGTGCGGGCGCAGGTTGAGCCAGCGGCCATCAACGTCTTTCACGTCGACATAGAAGGTGTCCTGCATCGACCGCGCCGGGTGGTTCTCGGGGTTGTTCAGCGCCGTGAAGCTCATCCAGTCGGTTTCGATCTCGGGGCCTTCGGCGACGTCGAAACCCATGCTGGCGAAGATGGCCTCGATGCGTTCGATGGTGCGGCTCACCGGGTGCAGGCCGCCCATGCCACGCTGTCGGCCGGGCAAGGTGACATCCAGCGCTTCGGCTTGCAACTGGGCTTCAAGCTCGGCCTTGGACAGGCGGTCCCGAGCGGCGGTCAGCAGCACCTCGATGCGCGCCTTGACCTGGTTGATTTCGGCGCCGCGGGCCTTCTTCTCTTCAGGTGGCAGCGCGCCCAGGCCCTTGAGAAGGTCGGTCAGGCGGCCCGTCTTGCCCAGGAAGCGGGCCTTGGCGTTTTCCAGCTCTGCGCCTTGCTGCGCAGCGGCAAAGTCACTTTCAGCGGCAGCAAGCAGACTGTCGAGATCGTTCATGTGGGAATCACAAGAGACAAGAAAAAAGGCCGCCCCGAGGTGACGGCCTTCGAATGCTTGGCAATGACATCCAGGCGTGCTGCCTGGAAGCAAAGAATCAAGCCAGTTGAGCCTTCACCTTGTCGACGATGCTCTTGAAGCCAGCCGGGTCGTGAATGGCCATGTCCGATAGCACCTTGCGGTCGATGTCGATCTGGGCCTTCTTCAGCCCGGCCATGAACTTGCTGTAGGTGACGCCGAGTTCACGGCTGGCAGCGTTGATGCGCGCGATCCAGAGCTGGCGGAACACCCGCTTGCGGGTGCGGCGGTCACGGTAGGCGTATTGGCCGGCCTTCATCACCGCCTGCTTGGCGATGCGGAAGACATTCTTGCGGCGGCCGCGGAAACCCTTGGCCAGAGCCAGGATCTTCTTGTGACGTGCGTGGGCTATGACACCACGTTTGACGCGAGGCATGTGTGTGCTCCTTGATCAGTGGGGTGTTTACAGGCCGGCGAAAGGCAACATCTGGGCCATGTGGCCCATGTTGGTTTCGTGCACGTTGACAGTGCCACGCAAGGCGCGCTTGCGGCTGGTGCTCTTCTTGGTGAGGATGTGGCGCTTGAACGCCTGACCGCGCTTGACGGTGCCACCCGGGCGGACGCGGAAGCGCTTCTTGGCGCCGCTCTTGGTCTTCATCTTGGGCATTGCTGCTCCTTCTTCGTTTGCTGCTGCAGGCGACGCCGGAAGACCCGGTGTGCTTGTTGGCCTGCAGCCGCTTCTTGTCGCCAATCGAGCCCGAAAGCCCGGCCGGCGAAACTCTCAACTCAATCCATCAACCAACCCCGAGAGACTTCAAGCGGCAGACGCGGGTCCGGCTCTGCCGGGCCGCTGTCTGCGCCCCCTTGAGAGGGAGCGTCGAAGGCGCCTCGGGGGTGGGTCACTTCCTCTTGGGCGCCAGCACCATGATCATCTGGCGGCCTTCGAGCTTGGGCATGTTCTCGACCACGGCCACATCGGCCAGTTCGTCGCGAATGCGCTCCAGCATGCGCATGCCGATGTCCTGGTGGGTGATCTCGCGGCCCCGGTAGCGCAGCGTGACCTTGCCCTTGTCGCCGTCTTCGGCAATGAAGCGACGCAGGTTGCGCATCTTGATGTTGTAGTCGCCGTCGTCCGTGCCCGGACGGAACTTGACTTCCTTGATCTCGATGACCTTCTGCTTGCTCTTCGCTTCAGCGGCCTTTTTCTGTTCCTGGTATTTGAACTTGCCGTAGTCCATCAACCGGCACACCGGGGGGTCAGCCGTCGCGGCGATCTCGACCAGATCGACGTCCAGTTCCCCTGCCATGCGCAACGCTTCCATCGTGCTGACGATGCCCAGTGGCTCGTTTTCGACCCCGTTCAGGCGCACGTTGGGCGCCATGATTTCCCGGTTCAGACGGTGTTTGCGCTCCGCGTTGGGCACGCGGCGGTCCATGAAGGTAGCGATAGTTCGAGCTCCTGATGCAACCCGCAGGCAAAGCGGGCCACGAAAAAATCTGACGCGCGCCCGGTGTCCTACACCTTAGAGGCGATGTCACTGCTGATCTTCTGTTGGAAGTCTGCCAGCGGCATCACGCCGAGATCAAGATTACCCCGGGCGCGCACGGCAACAGTCCCGTTTGCCTTCTCCTTGTCACCTACGACCAGGATGAACGGGACCTTCTGCATCGAATGCTCGCGGATTTTATAGCTGATTTTCTCGTTGCGCAAATCCAGGGAGACTCTAACTCCTTGTTTTTGCAGCGATTTGGCCACTTCACTGGCGTAGTCGCCCTGGTTTTCCGTGATTGCGGAGACCACCACCTGCACCGGCGCCAGCCAGGCCGGCAGAGCGCCAGCGTACTGCTCGATCAGGATGCCGATGAAACGCTCCAGGCTGCCGACGATGGCCCGGTGCAACATCACCGGGTGCTTGCGCTCGCTGGACTCGGCCACGTACACCGCATCCAGCCGCTCGGCCATGGAAAAGTCCACCTGCATCGTGCCGCACTGCCAGGGCCGGCCCAGCGCATCCTTGAGCGTGTATTCGATCTTCGGGCCGTAGAAGGCGCCCTCGCCAGGGGCTAGTTCGTAGTCGCACCCGGAAGCCTTGAGGCTGTCGATCAGCGCGCTTTCAGCCTTGTCCCAGATCTCGTCGCTGCCGATGCGCGCGGCCGGCCGCGTGGCCACCTTGTAGACGATGTCCTTGAAGCCGAAGTCCTTGTAGACCTTCTGCAGCAACGCCGTGTAGGCCAGGCACTCGGGCAGGATCATGTCTTCCGTGCAGAAGATGTGGCCGTCGTCCTGCGTGAAGGCCCGCACGCGCATGATGCCGTGCAGCCCGCCCGAGGGCTCGTTGCGGTGGCACTGGCCAAACTCGCCGTAACGCAGCGGCAGGTCGCGGTAGCTCTTGATGCCCTGCTTGAAAATCAGGATGTGACCGGGGCAGTTCATCGGCTTGAGCGCGTACTCGCGCTTTTCCGACTCCGTCGTGAACATCGCGTCGCGGTACTTTTCCCAGTGGCCCGACTTTTCCCACAGCACGCGGTCGACGATCTGCGGGCCCTTCACCTCTTGATAGCCGTTGTCGCGGTAGACCCGGCGCATGTACTGCTCCACCTCTTGCCACACCGTCCAGCCCAAGGGGTGCCAGAACACCGTGCCCGGGCTGTGCTCGTCCATGTGGAACAGGTCCAGCTCGCGACCCAGCTTGCGGTGGTCGCGCTTTTCGGCCTCTTCCAGCATCGTCAGGTACTGGGCCAGCGCTTCTTTCGTGGGCCAGGCCGTGCCGTAGATGCGCTGCAGCTGTTCGTTGGCCTGGTCGCCGCGCCAGTAGGCGCCGGCCACCTTCATCAGCTTGAAATACTTGAGCTTGCCCGTGCTGGGCACGTGCGGGCCGCGGCACAGGTCTTCGAAGTTGCCTTCGCGGTACAGGCTCACGTCCTGGCCCGCCGGGATGCTGCCGATGATCTCGGCCTTGTAGTGCTCGCCCAGGCCCTTGAAGTAGGCAACAGCCTCGTCTCGCGGCAACACACGCCGCACGACAGGCTCGTTTTTCGCCGCCAGTTCACCCATGCGCTTTTCGATCGCCGCCAGGTCGTCGGGCGTGAAGGGCCGCTTGTAGGCAAAGTCGTAGTAGAAGCCGTTTTCAATGACCGGGCCGATCGTCACCTGGGCTTGCGGGAACAGATCTTTCACCGCGTAAGCCAGCAGGTGCGCCGTGCTGTGGCGGATGAACTCCAGGCCGTCGGCGTCTTTGTCCGTGACGATGGACAGCTGCGCGTCGGCTTCGATGCGGTGGCTCGTGTCCACCAGCTGGCCATCCAACTTGCCCCCCAGCGCGGCCTTGGCCAGACCGGACCCGATGGACGCGGCCACTTCGGCCACCGACACCGGGCCGGGAAACTCTCGCCGGGAACCGTCCGGCAGCGTGATGTTCAACATGATGGGCGATCCTGAAAGGCAAAAAGCGCGGTTGGCGCCGCGCTTTGTCTTGGAAAAAGGGGTGACGTGACAGCGCGACCGGGTCAGATCTCGGTAAAGAAGGGCCGGGTAGTCCGCAGTGTCATAACCAAGGTGCCTTTCTCGCTCTTGTTCGTTGAAAGAGGCGCCGAGTTTAGCCGATGTGCCCGGCTTCACGGCTTCACGGCAGGGGCAAGGACTCGATCGGGCGGCCTATGCCCACCGATTGCGCAAATTCATCGGCCAGCTGCTGACTCTGCGCCAGGGCCTGTCGCCAGACACGCTGCCGCCCCGCCTCGTCGCTCAGGTAGGTCTTGAAGTCGTTGCGGTTCGGCAACTTGCCACCCGGCAACGTGGCCACCCACGCCGGGCTGGGCGCCAGCAGCACCAGGTTGTCCAGCGCGGCGGTGGCGCCGTGACGGCGTTTGAATCCTTTGTCCAGCCAGCCCGGCACGACGCGGTCGATGAAGTGCGGGTACAGGACGAGGCCGGGGCCCCCGCCCCAGCCAGGCACTTGCCCACCGTCCATCTCGGCGTAGTCCAGGTGCAAGTGGTAGTCGGTGATGCCACCGTCCCAGTAGGTGCCGGGCGGGCCGCCGGGCACGTCTTGCACGGCTTCCAGGGCAAAGGGAATCGTGCAGCTGGCCAGCACGGCGCGCGCCAGGTTGTGGTCGGTCAAATCGACACATCGCGTCGGGTAGTCGGTCAGGGGCACGGGCAGTGGGTCGCGTGGGTCGCTGAACACCACCCGTTCCATCCAACCGCCCAGGGCGCGCCGGCTGACGGCGTTGGCGCCGAAGGCACCCAACCAGCCCAAGGGCATGCCCACACGGCCTGGACGGTGCAGCAGCTTGCGGCCGCGGCTGGTGAAGACATGCAGGCGTCGCTGCGGATGGGCCAGCACCTGGGCCGCGCGGTCACCCAGGCGTTCGTTCAGGCGGCGGCTGAAGAGTTCGGTCACGGCGCTGGCCGTCGGCATCCGGCCGGGCGCGTGCGGGTAGGTCTGGGTGATGTAGTCCTCGCCCAGCAGCGCCAACGCCGCGTCCGCATCGGGCAGACAGGCCGCTGCCATGCGCCAGGCGCCGATGCTGGCGCCCAGCAAGTGCACGGTATGGCTGGACTTCTGCATCCAGTGGCCGAACAGGTAGCGGTCCAAGGGCAGCAGCGTCAGGCCCTTGGGGCCGCCGGCCGCCGCGGGGATCACCCGCACATCGGCCGGCGACAGGCCACGCTGGCGCAGGTGTTCGCGGGCGCGTGGGCCGGCGAAGACCTGCAGCGCCTTCATGACCCGCGTTTCAGCGGCGGCCCTGCAGCTTGGAAAACGCAGCGGCCATCGCGCTGGCGCCCGCCGGCTCGGGGGCGCGGCTGCGGCTTTGTTCGCCTCGTGCAGCGGGCCTGAACTTGTTGTCGGCGCCGGGCTGCCGCGCTGCGCCTGCGGGTGCGTCCAGCTTCATCGTCAGGCTGATTCGTTTGCGGGCGAGGTCCACTTCCAGCACCCGCACCTTCACCACCTGGCCGGTCTTGACCACTTCCCGTGCGTCGCTGACGAACTTGTTGGCCAGCTGGCTGACGTGGATCAGGCCGTCCTGGTGCACGCCCAGGTCGACGAAGGCGCCGAACTGCGCGACGTTGCTGACCGTGCCTTCCAGTGTCATGCCGGCCTGCAGGTCCTTGAGGTCGGTGACCCCTTCGTTGAAGCGGGCCACCACGAAGTGTGGGCGCGGGTCGCGGCCGGGTTTTTCCAGCTCGGCCAGGATGTCCTTGATGGTGATGGCACCAAAACGTTCGTCGGCAAAGGCCTCGGGCTTGATCGTGCGGATGACGTCGCTGCGGCCGACGAATTCGCTCACCGGGCGCTTGACGCTGGCCAGCATGCGCTCGACCACCCGGTAGGTCTCGGGGTGCACGCCGGTCGTGTCCAGCGGGTTGTCGCCGTCTCGGATGCGCAAGAAGCCCGCTGCCTGCTCGAAGGTCTTGGGCCCCAGGCCGCCCACGTCCAGCAACTGGCGGCGGTTCTTGAAAGAGCCGTTGGCGTCGCGCCAGCGCACGATGTTGGCCGCAACAGCGGGGCTCAGGCCCGACACACGCGACAGCAAGGGCGCGCTGGCCGTGTTCAGGTCCACGCCCACGGCATTGACACAGTCTTCCACCACCGCTTCGAGCGAACGCGCCAGGCCGCTTTGGTTGACGTCGTGCTGGTACTGGCCGACGCCGATGCTCTTGGGGTCGATCTTCACCAGCTCGGCCAGCGGGTCTTGCAGGCGGCGCGCGATGCTGACGGCGCCGCGCAGGCTGACGTCCAGATCGGGCAGTTCCTTGCTCGCAAATTCGCTGGCGCTGTAGATCGAAGCCCCGGCTTCGCTGACAACGACCTTGTCCAGTTTCACGTCGGGTGCCAGTGCGGCGATGCGCTTGATCAGGTCGCCGGCCAGCTTGTCGGTCTCTCGGCTGGCCGTGCCGTTACCGATGGCCATCAAGTTGACACCATGCGTGGCCACCAGGCGGCCCAGCGTGTGCAGCGAGCCTTCCCAGTCCTGGCGCGGTTCGTGCGGGTAGACGGTGTGGGTGTCCAGCACCTTGCCGGTGTCGCTGACCACCGCCACCTTCACGCCGGTGCGGATGCCGGGGTCCAGGCCCATCACCACCCGTTTGCCGGCGGGTGCGGCCAGCAGCAGGTCGCGCAGGTTGTCGGCGAAGACCTTGATGGCGACCGTCTCGGCCTCTTCGCGCAGGCGGCCGAACAAGTCGCGTTCCAGGCTCAGGCTGAGCTTGACCTTCCAGGTCCAGGCCACTGTCTTGCGGATCAGGTCGTCGCTCTTGCGGGCTGCATGGCTCCAGCCCAGGTGGCGCGCGATGCGGCCTTCGGCGACGGACACCGAAGGGGTCCCTCTGGGGGACTCCATTTTGCCGGGCGTGACTTCTTCGTCCAGCACCAGCTTCGCATCCAGCCATTCCAGCGTGCGGCCGCGAAACACCGCCAGCGCGCGATGGCTGGGCACCGTGCGCAGCGGTTCGGCATAGTCGAAGTAGTCGCGGAACTTGGCGGCGTCGGCGTGGTTGCCGTCCTTGCCATCCACCAGCTTGCTCTGGAACAGGCCCTCGGCCCACAGCCACTCGCGCAGCTTGCCCACCAGTGCGGCGTCTTCGGCCCAGCGTTCGCTCAGCAGGTCACGCACACCGTCCAGCACCGCCGGTGCGTCGGCAAAGCCGCCTTCGGCATTGATGAACGCGGCGGCTTCGGCCAACGGGTCCAGTGAAGGGTCGGCAAACAACTTGTCGGCCAGCGGCTCGATGCCGGCTTCACGCGCAATCATGCCCTTGGTGCGGCGCCGGGGCTTGAAGGGCAGGTAGATGTCCTCCAGCTCTTGTTTGGTGGGCGCGGCCAGCACGGCGGCGCGCAGCTCGGGCGTCAGCTTGCCCTGTTCTTCGATGCTCTTCAGCACGGCAGTGCGGCGGTCTTCGAGCTCGCGCAGATAGCTCAGGCGCGTTTCCAGTTCACGCAGCTGGATGTCGTCCAGGCCATCAGTGGCTTCTTTGCGGTAGCGGGCGATGAAGGGCACCGTGGCGCCGCCATCCAGCAGTTCGACGGTGGTGTGGACTTGTGCGGGGCGAACTTTCAGTTCGGCCGCGATTTGCAGAACGATCTTGTCCAAAAAGTCAGCAATGGCAGGCAAAGGAAGCGCCGCAGTTTACTGGCCCGCTGTAGCCCGCTCAGACATCGCCCGCTCAGACATCGCCCGCTCAGGCAGCACTGTCCGCCAACCAGTCGGCCGCGCCCTGCCCCGCCACGCGGCCGGATGTGAAACAAGCCGTGAGCAGATATCCGCCGGTGGGCGCTTCCCAGTCCAGCATCTCGCCGGCGCAGAACACGCCGGGCAGCGCGCGCACCATCAGGCGCTCGTCCAGGGCTTCGAAGCGCACGCCGCCGGCGGTGCTGATGGCTTCGTCGATGGGGCGCGTGGCGGTCGCGGTGATGGGCAGCGCCTTGATGAAAATGGCAAAGCGCACCGGGTCGGCCTGTGCGTCCTTGGGCACGATTTCCCATAGCAGGCCCGTCTTCACGCCCGACAGGTTCAGGCGCGATTTCAAGTGCGTGGCCAGCGAGCGCGGACCACGCGGGTGCGCCAGTTCTTGTTGCACCCAATCCAGGCTGCGGCCAGGCAACAGGTCCAGCTCAAAGGTGGCGCTGCCGCTGACCGCGATGCGGTCGCGCAGGCGCGCCGAAGCGGCGTAGATCAAGCTGCCTTCCACACCCGTGGCCGTGGCCACAAATTCACCGGGCTGGCGCCAGCCCTCGAAGCTGATCGCCACTGACTTCAGCGGTTCGCCTGCAAAACGCTGCTTGAAGTGATCGCTCCAAACCACGTCAAAGCCGCAATTCGATGGCTGCAAGGGCGCCAGATCGACGCCATGCGCTTGCAGCCACGGCCACCAGGCACCATCGCTGCCCAGGCGCGACCAGCTGGCGCCGCCCAGGGCCAGCACGGTGGCGTCGGCCCGCACCGCGGTTTCACCGGCAGGCGAGGCAAAGCGCAGGGCGCCGTCTGCAGACCAACCCAGCCAGCGGTGGCGCATATGGAAGTGCACGCCTTGATGGCGCAAGCGGTGCAGCCAGGCGCGCAACAAGGGCGCTGCTTTCATGTCCACAGGAAAGACACGACCGGAACTGCCCACGAAGGTGGCCACGCCCACATCAGCCGCCCAGGCACGCAGCGCGTCGGGTCCGAAGTCATGCAGCCAGGGTGCCAGCACACCCGCACGTTCGGCATACCGAGCAGTGAAGTTGGGCAGGGCTTCGCTGTGCGTCAGGTTCAGGCCACCCTTGCCCGCCAGCAGGAATTTGCGACCCACCGAGGGCATGGCGTCGTACAGGTCTACGGCCACACCGCGTGCGGCCAGCTGTTCGGCGGCCATCAGGCCAGCCGGGCCGCCGCCAATGATGGCCACAGGGGTGCGCGGGGCGGCTAATGAAGGCAAGGACATCGGAGAGGACTTTACGTCAGCGCCTCGCCGACAATGTCGCATGCGCGTTCAGCTCATTGCCACAAAGCACCTCGTGAACCCACGGCCAGGCCCCAGGTGACGATGGACACGACCTGGTGGGTGCTGATCGTGGGCGCCGCTGCGGCCGGCTTTGTGCAGGGCCTTTCGGGCTTTGCCTTCGGGCTGGTGGCCACGTCCATCTGGGCCTGGTGGCTGCCGCCGCAGCTGGTGGCGCCGATGTCGGTTTTTGGCGCGCTCACAGGCCAGATGGTAGCTTTCGTCACGCAGCGCCGGCCCTTGCAATGGCCACGTCTGGGGCCGCTGCTGGCGGGTGGTTTGTGCGGCCTGCCGCTGGGGGTGTGGCTGCTGCCGCGTCTGGATAGCGCCAGCTTCCAGCTGGGCGTGGGCCTGCTGCTGGCGATCTGGTGCCCGGTGATGCTGCTGAGCAATCGCATCCCGCACATCACCGGCGGCGGCCGCGCTGCGGATGCCGTTGCCGGCCTGGCTGGCGGCATCGCGGGCGCCATCGGCGGCTTCACGGGGCCTTTGCCCACGCTGTGGTGCACATTGCGTGGCTGGGACAAGGACACGCTGCGGGGTGTGATCCAGAACTTCAATCTGGTCATGCTGGCCGTGACTTTTGTCAGTTATGTGGGCACCGGCATCGTCAAGACGGCCATGGTGCCGCAGCTGGGCGCAGTGGCTGCAGTGCTGCTGGTGCCCGTGCTGCTGGGCGCCCGGCTGTATACCGGCATCAGCCAGGAGGCTTTCAAGCGCCTGGTGCTGGCTCTGCTGGCTTTCACGGGCTTGGCGCTGCTGGCGCGTGCGGTGCACCAGATGGTTTGATCTGCCCATCCGGCAAGCCATTGAAGCAAAAATGAAAGATGCTGAGCGTTGACGCGACTGACTGGCTTGCTCTTCACCGAGACGGTCCCATCATGCAGACACAGACGCCGCTGATCCTGACCGCGCTGACGGTGGCCACACTGGTGGCGGCGTCAGCGCAGGCATCCACCTGCCGCGCCACCAGCACGGCCACCGCACCCACCGTGGTGGAGCTGTACACCAGCGAAGGCTGCAGTTCCTGTCCGCCGGCCGACCGCTGGTTGTCCACGCTGAAAGGCCAACCCGACGTGCTGGCCCTGGCCTTCCACGTCAACTACTGGGACCGCCTGGGCTGGCCCGACCGCTTTGCATCGCCCGAGATCACAGCACGGCAGCATGAACTGGCGCGCCTGGCCGGCAGCCGGCAGGTCTACACGCCACAGGTGGTGGCCGCAGGGCGCGACTGGCGGTCGTGGCCCAAGCTGCCAGCGGCCAGCCCGTCGGCCGTCAGCTTGAGCCTGGAGCGCGAGGGCGACAAAGTGACGGCCCGCGTGGCGGCGGTGGCGGACAACAAAGGCTTGCCCGATGGCTCGGTCGGTGGTTCGTTCGGCGGCTATTGGGCCGTACTCGAAGACCAGCACGTCAGCCAGGTGCGCGCCGGCGAAAACGCGGGCGAAACGCTGCGCCACGACCACGTCGTGCGCTTGTACAAACCCGTGCCCGCCTGGGTCGCGGCGCAGGGCGGCAGCAACCAGCTCACCGTGAGCCGCGGTGTGCCTGAGCACCCGCGCCGGGTCGTGTTTGTCGTCACCGACGGCGCCACCCAGCGGCCACTGCAGGCGGTGGCGCTGGCCTGCTGAACCGGCGAATCGCGGCAGCCTCTGCCACGGCCGGCACCGTGGTGCCGATGATCACCTGGCCGAAACTGGCACATGGCCCTATTGTTGATGCCGTCCAGACCGTCGGAACTGTCGGCGCCACCGTCGCGCCGGGTCTGGGCAAGCTCAGCCGCCCTTCAGTTCGGCGCGCAGCTTGGCGCCCAGATCGGGCCGGGCCGCAAAGGGGTCACTGGGGTTGCGCGGCGTCATGATGTC
>Ga0105049_10000874_pt1 | contig 34452 bp, 28 predicted proteins | sample MAT06_FD_78087 | JGI IMG/M metagenome (GOLD analysis project Ga0105049, IMG submission 78087) | Freshwater microbial communities from Lake Fryxell liftoff mats and glacier meltwater in Antarctica - MAT-06 | ecosystem: Environmental > Aquatic > Freshwater > Ice > Liftoff microbial mat | place...
AGCTCTTGCTCCATGGCGCGCAACACCTGTCCGGCGCGACGCGCCGCTTCGGCGATGCGTTCGGGCGACTGAATGAACGAAATGCGGAAAAACCCTTCCCCACCCTGACCAAAGCCAGAACCCGGGAGCACGATCACGCCCGTTTCCTCTCGCACGCGATCGGCAAATGCGGCGCTTGGGATTCCCTCGGGGAGCGGCATCCACAGGTACATCGTGGCCTGCGGAACGTCGGCGGTGAAGCCGTTGGCGCGGAAGGCAGCGACCGCGGCATCGCGACGCTGTTTGAACGTGACCAGATTCTGCGGCACAAAATCGTTGTAGCTCTGGATCGCCGCCACGCCCGCCGCCTGAATACCCATGTACTGCCCGGTATCCGTGAACGCTTTCACCTTGGCGAGCGCGGTTGAGATCTCGGGCTTGGCAACGGACCAGCCGCAACGCCAACCAGTCATATTGTACGTCTTGGACAACGAATGGAACTCGATCGCGACATCGCGCGCGCCATCAATCTCGAAGATGCTCGGCGGGACATACCCGTCGAAACCCATCTCCGAATAGGCGTTGTCGTACACGAGCAGAATGTCGCGGTCGTGACACGTCTGCACAACGCGTTCGAGATAGTCGCGCGGCGCGATTGCCGCAGTCGGATTGTTGGGATAGTTGAGATACAGCACGCGCGTTCTGGCCAACACATCGCGCGGAACCTCGTCGAGATCGATGAGGAAGTTGGTGCGCGGACGTAGCGCATACACGTACGGGGTTGCGTCGCTGAGCAGTGTCCCACCGATGTACGCCTGATACGCGGGATCGGGGATGATGCCGACATCGCCAGGTCCGAGATAGGCGAACGCGACGTGCGCGAGTCCTTCCTTGCTGCCGAGGAGTGGTACGATCTCGGTCATGGGATCGAACGCGATGCCGAAGCGCGACTTCATCCATGCGGCGACAGCTTCGCGATATGGCACGTGACCCATTCCAAAACCGTAGCGCTGCATGGCCGGTTCTGTCGCCGCACGCCGTAATGCTTCCACCGCTGCCGCCGGTGGTGCGAGATCAGCGTCGCCGGCGCCGAGGTCGATGACATCGACCCCAGCTGCGAGGAGCGCCTTTTTGCGCGCGGGAATGTGCGCCAGCGGATACGCGGGGAAGTTCGCGAAACGTGCGGAGAGTTTGGGCATGCTCAGTGGAGAAAGTTGGAGCGAACCGCTTACGAGGTTGGCGGATTGAAATTCGCGTGCTGTCCGTCCACCCAACTTTTGTGGTAATTCGGGTCTTCGATGGGCATCGCCGTTTTCGCGACATGTAGCGGTTTGAAGCTGTCCATCATCACCGCGAGTTCGTTGGTGTACTTCGCACCAATGGACGCTTCAGCGCGCCCGGGGTGCGGACCATGCGGCAGCCCGTCCGGATGATGCGTGATTGAGCCGTATTCGATTCCCTTGCGACTCATGAATTCGCTCGACGCGTAAAACAGCACTTCGTCAGAGTCGACGTTGCTGTGGTTGTACGGCGCGGGCACGGCCTGCGGATCGAAGTCGTACGGGCGTGGGCAGAATGAGCAGATGACGAAGCCGTCGCCCTGAAACGTCTGATGCACCGGCGGAGGCTGATGAATGCGACCGACGATGGGCTCAAAGTCGTGGATGTTGAACGCCCACGGATAGAAGTAGCCATCCCAGCCGACGACATCGAGCGGATGATGATCGAGGACGAGCTCGTTGATTGCCGAATACTGCTTGACCAAGATCGGGAACTCGCCCTTTTCGTCGCGTGCTTCGACGTGTTCCGGGCGACGGATATCGCGCTCCGAGTACGGCGCGCCTTCGAGCAGTTGACCGAAGTCGTTGCGATAGCGGCTGGGAAAGCGAACGTGTCCGCGGCTTTCCATCACAAGAAACTTGGATGCCCCCGCCGCGTGATCGATGCGCCACCGGTGCGTGATGTTGCGATGGATGACGACGTAGTCGCCCGGTTTGTAGGGCAACTCGCCAAAGACCGATTCGAGGACGCCGCTGCCTTCAACCACGTACACCACTTCGTCCGCCTGCGAATTGCGGTAGAAGTGTGCGTCGGTGACATCGGGCTCGACGTAGAGCATCCCGATATCGCTGTTGAAGAGCAGCGGCACGCGATCGAGCGTAGGCGAGCCGCCCTTGGCGATGCGCGCCGTCAGAAAGTGGCGATGACGGAGCGACGTTTCATCGTCTGCCTCCCAGCGCACATCGCGCACTTTACGCGCCGAGATGACGGTGGTCGGCGGGTGCGTGTGATACAGCAGCGACGAGGTGCCGACAAAGCCCTCGTGGCCCATGAGCTCTTCGGCGTAGAGACCACCATCGGGGCGACGAAAGACGATGTGCCGCTTGCGCGGGATGGAGCCGAGCGTGTGGTAGAATGGCATGATTTGATCTCTTACAGATTGCCGCGCAGTTCCTGTTCCCGCTCGATCGCTTCAAATAGCGCTTTGAAGTTCCCCTTCCCGAAGCTCTTGGCGCCTTTGCGCTGAATGATTTCGTAGAAGAGCGTCGGGCGGTCTTCGACGGGCTTGGTAAAGATCTGCAGCAGGTACCCATCGGGGTCGCGGTCGACGAGAATGCCCAGTGCTTCGAGTTCAGCAATCGGTTCATCGATCTGTCCGACGCGATCCTGCAGTTCGTGATAGTACGAGGTGGGCACGGACAGGAACTCAACGCCGCGATCGCGGAGTGCGGTCACCGTGGTCAGAATGTCATCGGTGGCGAGCGCCAGGTGCTGTGCGCCGGGGCCGCCGTAGAAGTCGAGATACTCTTCGATCTGCGACTTCTTCTTTCCCGATGCGGGTTCGTTGATCGGGAACTTGATCTTGTCGTCGCCGTTGCTCATTACCTTGGACATGAGCGACGAATACTCGGTGCTGATGTCGTCGTCGTCGAAGGTGATGAGGTTTCTGAAGCCCATAACGTCGGCGTAATACGCGACCCATCGATTCATCTGGCCGAGTTCCACGTTGCCGACGCAATGGTCGACGTACTTGAGACCGACATCGGCCGGTTGGTATCGCGAGGTCATCGGCCGGAAGCCGGGAAGAAACAGGCCGCGATAGTTGCGACGTTCGACGAGCGAATGAATGGTGTCGCCGTAGGTGCCGATTGCCGCGGTGACGACGTCGCCGAATTCGTCGCTGGTGAGGATGGGCTCGTGAATGGGGATGGCACCGCGCGCGACGGCCGTCTCGTATGCGCTCCTAGCGTCGTCGACCCAGAGCGCGTAGTCGCGAATGCCGTCGCCGTGCTTGTGCACGTGGCGTGCGATGGCGGAATCGGTGGCGAGCGGGGTAGTGAGGACAAGACGGATCTTGCCCTGCTGCATCAGGTAGCTGGCGCGATCACGCACGCCCGTTTCGGGGCCGCGGTAAGCGACCAACTGATAGCCGAACGCACTGCGGTAATAGTGACTCGCCTGCTTGGCATTGCCGACATAAAACTCGACGTAGTCGGTGCCGTTGATCGGGAATGCATCGTGCTCGACGACGGCTTCGGGAGCGGACAACGTGGCCATGAGAACCTCTGAGAGATCGGAGTGAGGGGAAGTGAACGGATACGGTTCGACCTTCGGGACCTCAGCTCAGATGTGCGAACGCGGGAGCGCGCCAATCCAGGCGCGCCCACGCTCATCTCCGGGTTTCAAGCTGTTCATCATGATTCGGTGGGTCGTTACTGCTTCGCCGCGAATGGGACGTTCATTTTACACCAAAAGCTCGGGCAAGTGGCGAAAGAGAGCCAGCGCCTCAGGGTTGGCGAGCGCATCAACGTTCCGCACGGGGCGGCCGTGTATCACATCGCGCACTGCCAGCTCGGTGATCTTGCCGCTGATGGTGCGCGGAATGTCGGCCACCGCGACGATGACCTTGGGGACGTGATGCGGGCTGGTGAATTCGCGAATCCGTCGCTTGATCGCAGTTTTGAGCACCTCGTCGAGCACGAATCCGTCACGCATTCGCACAAAGAGCACAATCCGCGTGTCGGCACCAGCGCCTTCCCCGACGGTCTGCTCCACCACGATCGACTCTAGCACTTGCTCCATCTGTTCCACCTGCCGGTAGAGCTCCGCCGTGCCAATCCGTACGCCACCGGGGTTGAGCGTCGCGTCGCTCCGACCATGAATCACCAGCCCGTCTTGGGCGGTCAGCTCGGCCCAGTCCCCATGCCGCCAGACGTTGGCGAACGTTTCAAAGTAGGCCGCACGATAGAGTCTGCCCTCGGGGTCATTCCAGAACGAGACCGGCATGCTGGGGAATGGTCGCGTGCACACCAGTTCGCCCGGGGCTTCCCGCAGCGGGCGTCCGCTGTCGTCAAAGACGTCGACCGCCATGCCAAGGCCGCGCATCTGCAACGCGCCGCGGTACACGGGGCCGGTGGGATCGCCCAGCGCAAAACAACTGACGATGTCGGTGCCGCCGCTGATGCTCGCGAGTCGCACGTCCGTTTTGATGGCGCGGTACACGAAATCGTAGCTGTGCGCCGCCAGCGGACTCCCCGTTGATAGGATTGCGCGGAGCGGCGTAAGGTCGAAAGAGTGGCGCGGTTCGATCGCGTCCTTTTCGAGCATGGCGAGATACTTGGCGCTCGTCCCGAACACAGTTACGCGCTCATCTTGCGCCATCTGCCAGAGGATCGTGGCGTCGGGAGCGAGTGGGGCGCCGTCGTAAAGAACAATCGTGGCGCCCAGCGCGAGTCCCGACACCAGCCAGTTCCACATCATCCACCCACAGGTGGTGAAGTAGAACAGTACGTCGTTGGCGCGAAGATCCGTGTGCAGTGCAAGCTCTTTCCAATGTTGCAGCAGCGTGCCACCGGCACCGTGCACCATGCACTTTGGCAACCCGGTCGTCCCCGACGAATAGAGCACATACAGCGGATGATCGAACGGGAGTCGCGTGAAGGTCGGCTCGCGCTCGTGCGCGTGCGCCGCGAGCACATCGTCAAAGCGGGTTGCAAGCGCGATGTCAGCGATAACCGGCGCATCGCCCTGATTCGGCACGATCCACACGGCGTTGAGCGATGTGATTGCCGCTGCAACCTCTTGCACACGTGCGAGGCAGTCGATGCGCTTGCCCGCGTAGCGATAGCCATCCGCGGCGATCAGGACCTTCGGTTCGATCTGTCCGAAGCGATCGAGCACGCCTTTGGTGCCGAAGTCGGGCGAACACGATGACCAAATCGCGCCGATGGACGACGCCGCGAGCATCACGATGACCGCTTCGGGAATATTCGGCAGATAGCCGACGACGCGATCACCAACACCAACGCCATTCGCCCGGAGCGCCGCAGCGGTCTGCGCCACTCGGACCGCGAGTTCGGCGAAGGTGATGCGTCGCTGGGCGCCGAGCTCGTTCCAGGCCACAATCGCGGCGTGATCATCGCGCCGACGCAGGAGATGTTCGGCGAAATTGAGTCGCGTCCCAGTGAACCATCGGGGCCCGAGCTCAGCATCGGGAGGTGCCATGCGATCCGCACCGAGCAGCACATCGCGCCAAGGTTCGGTTGCGCGGCTGTCGCTATCGCCGTCGCCGTCGCCGTCGGCCCTGATATCGGCCGCGCGCCACAGCTCGGCCCAAAAGACTTCGAGATTATCAACCGACCAGCGCTGCAACCCATGTGCATCACGCACGTCGCTCGGCAACACATTTCGTGCGTGCAACGACGCGATAAACTCCGTGAGCCGCGCGTTGGCAACCTGCGTGGGACTTGGTGACCAGATCGGTGCACCGACGGACACACTCACGTTGCCGCATCCTGTGCAAGCTTGACCGATGCACACGTGGGGCCATGCGCTTCGCAGTACCAGCCATGCCGATCATGAAATACGAGATGCGGCGCATCACTGGGACGGAGTTTCACGCGGACCAAGTGCTCGACACTGGTGCTTTCGCCCACGACTTTGCGCGGATCGAGCAGCTCCACGATCGGCTTGATCGGGAAGAGATCGATCTGCACGGCGGCAACCGGCACGTCGATTCGCTTGGACGCGCGTTGCGGCGCGCGGGAGACGCGCGAACCTGTCGGTTTGGGAGGCTTGTCGGCGGATGACATCGGTGGGTACCGAATGCTCGTCGACTCGCGGCCTACGCGCCAGCGCTTCCTTTTGGCGAGTCGGTCTGCCAGTGCAATTCCCACTCGCAGAACGCGTCCTCCTCAATGCAGCAGCGCACATGGCGGACACGCACCGCTTCGCCGCCGGCCAGCTCGATGGCGCGCCGCAGACCGCCAGTCTGCCGTTGACAGAAAATGCGCGTGATCGGATCAAACCCGACCAGCCTCAACACGGCGCGCCCGGGGACGTCCTCCACCACTTCCATGTCGCCCGGATGGTAGTAGAGGCGAAAGAGGGAGATGCTCTGGGTGAGGAACTCCCGCGGTGTTGGCTTCCGGAGAATGCCGCCATATAGCTGAACGCCGAGTGAGTCGATTGAGAATGCGCCTGAGTCGTCAGCCCAAGGCGGCACGGTGGGTGGCAGCACCGCGTCGGCTGCGGTCCAGAGCGCGACGAGCTGATCGTATGGCAGCTCGTCGGTGGGCGCGATTGCGTTGAGTGCGACGCGCGTCGCGGGGGGCAACGCATCGAGTACCGACTCCAGGCCAACCGCGCCCAGGCGCGCGGCGAGGAACGTCAGGGTGCTGCGCGCGGTCGACCCTTTCGCAGTCAACACGGGTGGAGAGACCGGAAGGCTCACTGGTTGCTCACTCGTCGCTCAAGTCGTTGCTCAACTCGGCGTCTCGCTCGCGCTGCCGGCGGAGGCGAGCAGATCGCGGGTAAGCTCACCTAGCGCACGTCGATCGATTTTGCCGGAGCCGAGTCGTGGGAGTGCGGCGACGAAGTAGACGTGCTTGGGGACTTTGTAGCCAGCGAGCCGTGAGCGCGCGTATGCGAGCAGCGCCGGCGCATCGAGCTGAGGGGACTGGCACACTACGAGCGCACAGCCGACCTCACCCCAACGTGCGTCAGCGACGCCGATCACCGATACTTCCGCAACACCAGTACAGTCGAGCAGCGCCGCCTCCACTTCGCCGGGGAACACGTTCTCGCCGCCGGAGATAAACATCTCCTTGCGCCGTCCACGGATGGTAAACACGCCGTCGGACGCGCGACTCGCCAGATCGCCGGTGCGCAACCAACCGTCGGAGGTCATCACGTCGGCGGTTTTCTCCGGTGCGCGAAAGTAGCCGGCAAAGAGCTGTGGCCCCCGCAGCTCCAGCTCGCCGACCTGGTCGTCGCCAACGAGCGATCCGTCGTCTCCCCGCAGTCGCATCTGCAGAAAGGTGATCGGCCAACCAACGGTACCGAAACGATTCGACGCGGTGTCATCGGTGGTCGCGAAGCAGTTGGGCCCACATTCCGTCAGACCGTACCCTTCGCGAAAGCGATATCCTGCGGCGAGGACGTCGTCCTTGATGCGCTCCGGGCACGGCGCGCCGCCCGAGATGAACCACCGCAGCTTGGGCAAGGACATCCCCCACTTTGACGACGTGCGTAGCATCGCGAGCTGGGTGGGCACGCCAAAGCTGACGGTCAGCCCGAATCGTTTGACGGTGTCGAGAAAGGTCTCCGGGTCAAAGCCGTCGATAAGAACGGCGGTCCCACCGCGAAAGAGGATCGGGGTCGTGAAGACGTTCCAACCGCCGGTGTGAAAGAAGGGCGTCACGATAGGACCGACGTCGTCCTGTCCGATGCCCCAGGCCGTGGTCGTCGCAATCGCGTTGGCCAAGAGTTGCCGATGAGGAATCATCACGCCTTTGGGCGTTCCCGTGCTGCCGGATGTGTACAGCAGCAGCACTGGGTCGTTGGTCGACCGCGTGTCGGAATGCGCTGCATCTACCAACAATTGCAGGAGCCCATTCACGTCGCGATCGAGATCGATCCAGCGCGGAGGCACACCGACTTGTGCGATGAGGCACGCCTCGCGAGCGATCGCAGCAAAGCGATCTTCGCCCAGCAGCACGGTGGGTTCGGCATCGGCAATCACCCGCCCGAGTTCAGCCGCGGAGAGCCGCCAGTTGAGCGGAACGAGCAGCGCGCCGGTGCGGATGCACGCGCACAAGAGCGCGATGAACTCCACACGGTTTTGCGCGAGCACCGCAACGCGATCCCCGTGAGCCACGCCACATCCCCGGAGTCGCCTGGCCCACGTATCCGCGTCGGCGTTGAGCGACGCATAGCTATGCGTGCGGCCGTCGCGTGCTTCGACCAGAGCGGTGCGCGCACCGTCAGCCTGCCCCCACCACGCGACCGGGTCGAAGAGCTGTTCGGCCTGCAGCGTCTCGCGGAAGGAAAGGTCGGCCATCGGCGCGTTTTAAGGCGTGCCGCGCATCGGATGCGACAGGCAGAATGCCGCGACCACGCGAGTGACATCCGGGCCTTTCGCATCGGTGAATGTGCCCGCAGGCGATCCACCCGACCAGGCGTGTCCCAGCGCTTCGATGCGAACGAACGTGACCTGAGTAACGCCGCGGTCATCGCGCCAGTCACGCTCGCTGACCGAATAACCGTTCTCGACTCGCGTACGTGGGACCGCGTCTGACGTCAGCGTTGCGAGGCTGCGCCGAACACGCAGCAGGTTGTGTACATCGACCCACTGTTGGGCAGTCTCCTCGCCGTTTCGTACATTCACTACGGCGTCGCGCGCACCGTGCACCACGAGCGTGGGCAGCGCGCGTGCATTCACACCCATGGCCTGAACAATCGCAGCCGCGCTTGGCAACCCGTCGCCACTCCCCTGCTGCATGACCGTCAGCGCACGGGCGACATCGGAGGCTGCCTTCCATCCGATGCCCGACATGCTCGACAGGGACGCGAACGTTTCCGGATACGCAACGGCGACGAGATTCGCCATCGCCGCGCCCGCCGAGACGCCCACCAGATGGACTTGGGCGCGATCCACTGTGTTGGCGAGCTCGGGGCGTTTCAGTACATCGGCCAACATCGACGCGATGATCGCGGGCTCCCCGCTCCCTCGCGACTGATGCGCTCCATCAAACCAGTTCCAGCAGACACGCGGGTTTGCTGCGGCGATCTGCTCTGGATAGAGGACGTAGAACCCCTTCTCTTCCGCGACTTCATCCATGCGCGTTCCTGCGGCAATGTCGTCGGCGTTCTGCGTGCAGCCGTGCAGGACCACCAACAGCATGGCGGGCGCCGTACTCCGCTTCGATGGCACGAACAGGCGCCACGGACGCGCACCTTCACTCCCGTCGTAACGCCCGCGAATCACTTCGCCGGCACGGTCCGTCGGATCCATCGCATGCTCCGGTACAGCGTTCGAGACGTCCACCTTCGTAGAGTATCCAGCCGGTGCGGGGGCGTCAGTCACAGCATGCTGCGCCATGCCCGTCGCGGGAGCAACGATCGCTCCCGCGATGATCACTGCACGCCACCACGGCGTATGCCCCAGAGAATCATGCCGCAGTGCTGTGGTCATCGTTTGCCTGGATGTCAGCGATCGAAACGAATGCCGAGGAATGCCATGGAGCCAAGCGCCGGCATGTTGAGCAGTTCGATATGCTTGCGGCCAAGCCCACAGCCCCACCCGCGAGCGTACGTCGAGGGCAACGCGGCGTTGAGGAAGATCGGCGGCGTGGTCGTGCCGCTGGTGCAGGCAAAGAGATTCTGCACCGAGAAGTTGATGGTCGTACCGGCGTTGATACGATGCCCGACGTTGAAGTCGAAAGTAACGATGCCCGGGATGCGACCGTTGTGTACGCCGGACGTGAACTGGTAGTCCTTCACGAACCGTAGTGTGAAGCCGCCGATCATGCGTCCCGGAAGGTCGCGCGCGTCCATGCCGATGGTGGCCTTGGATGTCGGGCTGTTGAGCGACGTCGCCTCAACCGGATCGCCGATTTTCTGTATGATCGAGTCGAGCTTCAGCACACTGAACGTACCCGACGCGTTGATCTTGGGCGTTACGGCGAAACGCACGCCAGCATCGATCCCACTCAATGTTGCCTTGCCGAGGTTGTAGTACGTCAACGCGATCTGCTCCGCGCCCGCCGCGTTGGTGTACTTCTTGTCGGTCTTCGTGTTGAAGGCAAAAGTGCCGGCGAACGGATTCGCGACGACAACGAGTGGGCTCAAGAATGACTTGTAGCTGGCGACGTAACCTGCGACGTCAACATACAGGCGATCCTTGAAGACGCCCTTGTAGCCGATTTCGATCGTGTTGTTCACTTCAGGAACAACCGGATCGAACGTGCGCGTTACGGTGCCCGCAGCGTTCTTGATGGTGGTACCGTCCCTGTTGCCGAACACGCCGACGCTCGGGCTGAAATCACGGAAGAAGAAGTTCGTTTGCAGCACCGACGGCGACTTGAACGCCCGATTGAAGGTCAGACGGAACGTTTGATTCTCATCAGGCGCAATGAGCAGGGCGGCCTTCGGGCTGAACTGCGGATCATAGAACTCGGGATTGTCGTACCTCGCTCCGAACACAAGCTTCACCTGCTGATTCATCTGGGTCTCGGTCTGGGCATACACACCCACCTGATTGAGCACCAAGTCTTCGCCGCTCAGTGCGTCCGAGAGCCACACGCGCTTGGAGCTGACCTGATCGCGACGCACCTGCACGCCACCAATGATGCGCGTGTTGAAGAGTGCACGCACCGTTGTATTGCCCTGCACTTCTGCGGCCGCCAACCGGCCATCGGCCGGGAAGGCAGACGCCTTGCGCACCGAGTCATCCGACTGCGCGGCAAGGCGCGGCGCAAGACGATTGGTGGAGTAGCCGTTCAGGGCAAACGTCTGCCCGGACAGGGAGCGCGTGGCATAGGCCTGTGCAAACCAGTGATCGGACGTGAATCGCACTTGCTGATTCCAGTAGCCCCAGTTCTTCAACTGATTGCGACCAGCGCTCGTGACGCCGATTCCATTGCTGTTGCTCGCGCCAGCCTGGTACTCGAGCCGCCCGCCTTTGTCGAAATAGTAGACCAACGCGGCCGCGGCCCGACGATAATTGGTGCTCCAATCCGGATTGATTTCCGGCGACGGAATGGTGCGTGGTGCAACGGGTGCGTAGTTGTTGACGTTCTGCCAATCCTGCGCCTGCAGCACTTCGCCCGTCACCTTGTAGCCAAGCTTGCCCCACATGCCGGCGTAGCGTCCCTGCACATCGCTGTAGCTGACGTGGCCCGGACGATTCGTGTACATGTCCGTGAGCGCGCCGCCATTCGAGCCGACCGAGGCTTCCATGGTGAGTCCTTGGTACTGCTTCGGGTCCTTGCTGAGCAGCGTCACCACGCCGTTCGAGGCGTCCGGGCCATAGAGGGCAGCACCGGGGCCGATGAGCACTTCGACACCGGCAATGTCGACTTTGGGAATCGTGGTGAACACGCCAACCGGCAATCCGTTCTCCGGAAGCACCGCAACACGGTTGTCTTCCATCTGCAGCATGCGATTGTTGAACGCGCTGTTGAAGCCACGCGCGTTGATGCCCGCGGCCGCAATGCCGGTCTGGAAGAAGTCGACGCCCTTCACTTCTTTCAGCGCGCCGGTGAACGAATTGCCGACGGAGAAGCGAATCTGTTCGGCGTCGATGCGCGTGATGGTAGCCGGAGCGTCGGTGATCTTTTCGACGCGACGGGACGCAGACACCACATACCCCCCGAGCTGCAGCGCGGTTGCGGACAGCTTCGAGTCGAGCGTGGTCTCGGCGGCGTCCTTGATGGTGATGTTGTCGTACACCTGCGCCTTTGAGCCGATGCGCTGCACTCGCACGGAATACGATCCCGCCGTGATGCCGATAACGCGGTAGCGACCGTCCATTCCCGTCGTGCTTCCAAAGCGTGTTCCAACCAGCGTCACCTGTGCGCCGGGAAGTGGAGTCTTCGCGCTGTCCGTGACGAGGCCAGCCAGCACGCCTGACTGCGCGTGTACGATGGCGGGAAGCGCAAGCGCAGGGAGCAGAGCAAGTGAAAACACCAATGAACGTCCACGGCGAACAGTCCGATCGAGCAGGCTGTTCGACGTGGAGTCAGTGTTGCGGTCGATCGACGGCATGCGAACTCCTCCTAAAATAGGGCGGCGGAAACACAACGCGAGTAAGGAACGGCGGGAGTGGGGCACGCGATGACGCGCGGGGAGAGGCGCGTATGCAGACAGGTTGGAGGGAGGCGGTCGCAGTCAGCCCTCCCTGGGAAAGAGGACCAACGCTTCGCCATCGAGCACCAGCTCGTCGCGCTGATTGCGGCAGGTCGTGGCGAGGCGCACACGCCGCTTCGCTTCGATCAGCTCGACGATCTCCACACGCGTGGTCACCGTATCGCCGATGAGTACGGGTCGCACAAAGCGCATCGACTGCGACATGTAGATCGAGCCTGGGCCCGGCAGCTGCGATGCGAGCAGCGCGGAGATGAATCCACCGGAGAGCATGCCATGTGCAATGCGCGCACCGAATCGACCGGTGCGTGCTGACGCCTCGTCGACGTGTGCTGGGTTCATGTCCCCCGTAACGGCCGCGTACAGCACCACATCGGTATCGCTCACGGTATGGCTCGCCGTCGCCCACTGCCCCACGGCGAACGTACGGTAACGATCAATGGTGGACTCGGTCATGTGTACATCCGGTCAAAGGTGTCAGCGAACCGCACAGCAATGACGTTGCGCATCAGCTTGAGCGTGGGAGTGAGTTCGCCGCTTTCGAGCGTGAATTCGCGATCCGTCACGGCAAACGACTGGATGCGATCGGTCCGTGCGAGTGTCGCGTTCACGGCATCGATCGCGAACTGCAACCGTTCGTGAAGTGCGGGGTGCTGCGAGAGTGCTGGCCACGCAAGCTCGAGCTGCTCCTCCCGCGCCCACGCCTCCACCACCGCTCGGCGCAGCGACAACAAGGCGACGAGATACTTGCGCCCTTCCCCGTGGCAGACCGCGTGCGCAATGAAGGGCGAATCCGTCAGAGCCGCTTCGATCGGAAGCGGCGCGATCTTGCGACCGTTGGAAAGCGCAATCAGTTCTTTCACGCGCCCCGTGATGCGCAGCGCACCGTCACTGTCTTGCTCAGCGCGGTCACCCGTGATGAGCCACTCACCGTCTTCGGTGAATGCGGCGCGCGTCTCGTCAGGCTTCTGCCAGTAACCGTCGAAGGTGAGGGCATTGCGACGCACCAGCAGTTCGCCGTCTGACGTCAGGCGAATCTCACTGCCCGGCATCGGCGGGCCGACGGTATCGAAGCGAAGCTGCTCGAGACGGTTCATTGCCAGGCACAGATGCTCGGTCTGTCCATACGCGCCGATGATCGGCAAACCGAGCGATTGGAGCAACTCGCCAACTTGTTGCGGCAGCGCGGCGCCGCCCGACGTTGCGAGCCGGCAGCGCGGGCCGATGCGCGATGCGATCGCAGCACGCGGATCTGTACCATCTCGACGCGCCACTTCTGCCGCTTCGAACAGGCGCTCGAAGATACGCGGGAGTCCGCCAAAGAACGTCGGTTCAAAATCCTGCGCGACGCGAAACACGTCGGCCGGATCTTCGATAAGTGCGGCAGTCATGCCAACCAGCACGCGCGTGCACTGGCCGAACACACGTTCGGCCGCGTGCGAGAACGGCAGAAACGAGAGGGCGCGATCGGCCGAGGTGAGCGTTAGCGTGGCCACGATCGATTCGGCTGATGCCGCGAGGTACCGATGCGAAATGCGCGCGCCCTTCGGGTCGCCCGTCGAGCCCGAGGTGTAGATCAACGCCGCAATGTCGTCGAGTGTCACGCCAGCGATGCGCGCATCGAGGTGGGCGACCGCTGCCCCATCTCCGACGAGGAGAGCTGCGCCTTGCGCACGCCAATCGTCAAAGCGGACAACTTTGGCGGCATGTACGCCTGTGTGATTGGCCCACTCATTGTCCGACACGTCGCAGACGATCGTCAGCGCCGGGTCGAGTCGGGTGGCCGCATCGAGCACCGTCGTCGCGTGCGCCATCGAATCGACCAAAATCAACGCGGCACCACAGTCAGCGAGCAGCCCTTCGATTTGCACGGGCGCGCTTGTGGGGTAAATGCCGACCCCAATCGCTCGCGTCATCTGAATCGCAACGTCGGCAATTGGCCACAGCGGACGATTGCGCGAAAGCACCGCGACACGATCGCCAACGGCTACCCCCTCCGCGATGAGCGCTGCCGCAACCGCCCGGGCAGCGTCGTGCCAATCGCTCCAGCTCAACTGCAGCTGCGCGGTATTTGCACCGGCAGGATACACGGAAAACGCGATCTGATCGCCGTCTGTATGTGCGCGCTGGACGAACTGGTGCACCAGTGGCGTGAGCGCCGCGAAGTGAGTGCTCATGCGCCTGCCCGTGCGCCTGTTACGGCAGTGCGCCAACGCATCGCGAGTGAGCCCATCGACAGCCCCGCACCTGAGCCGGTGAACATCAACAGTTGACCGTCCTGCACACGACCCGTGCGCACAGCATCGTCGAGTGCCATGGGCAGACAAGCAGAGCCCGTGTATCCCCACTTGTGCATGATCGTGTGCGCGCGCGACGCTGGCAGACCTAGTCCACCCATCACCAGGTCGATCGTCGAACGATTCACCTGCGTCCAGAACCAGATGTCGACTTCTTCAACCGACGCGTTGGCGCGACCGAGCACCGACTTCACGATTCTCGGCCACCCTTCTTCGTTCACCGACGCCGGATACTTCTGTACGAAGCGCAGATACTGCTGCACATCTTCGTCGAGGATCTCGTGCGTGATGGGGGTGCGAGTGCCGCCGGCGAAAACGCCCATCCCGTGGCAGTAGCGGCCGTCGGCAAAGAGCTCGGAGGCAAGCACGCCCGTCTGGTCGCTTGCTTCGACGACAACCGCACCGGCGCCGTCGGCGAAGATCGTCAGCGTCTTCTTGTCGCGAGGGTTGAGGTAGCGCGACATCGCATACGCGCCGACCACGAGCACTTTGCGGTAGCGCTCATCGGCGCGAATGTATTTCCACGCGACGTCGAGCGCCGTGACAAATCCTGCGCACCCCGTATTCAGATCGAAGGTGCCAGCGTTTGTCGTGCCGAGCCGCCCGTGCAGCACGGACGCTGTCGACGGCGAGATGTACTCCGGCGTGTCGGTGGCGACGATGAGCAGGTCGATCGACTCCGGCGTCGCCTTCGCGGCTTCCATGGCGCGCCGCGCGGCGAGTTCAGCCAGGTCTGCGGTGGACTCATTCGGTCCGCACCAGTGCCGCGTTTCGATTCCCAGCGTGCCCGACACGAACGGTTCGATCTCTTCGCCAAGCTGCTGAGCGAGTTCAGCATTGGTGACAATACGCATTGGCACGTACGATCCGGTGCCAGTTATGATCGCTTCGCGCTGCACCAACGTTCGAGGAGTCGGTGTTGAACCGGTCATACGACCACTCCAGCCGATGGCACCACACCCGACGTACCGCGGGCGACGAAGCGCACCGGCAGCAGGCGCGTCGCACTCACCCGTTGCGGCGTCTGCTCGATGATCTGCACCAGGAGTCGCGCCGCCCGCGCGCCGAGTTCGCGTGCGGGGATGGATACCGTCGAAAGCTCCGGCGTCACGAAGCGGGCGAGCTCAATGTCGTCGCAACCGACCAGCGAAATGTCTTCAGGCACACCGAGTCTGGCAGTGAAGCACTGCTTCACTGCGCCAATCGCCATCAGATCGTTCGCGCAAAACACCGCCGTCGGTCGGACGCCGGTCACAAGGAGCTGACGCATTGCATCCCGACCACCCGCAACCGTCGCCGACGCTCGGCGCAGGCGCGGCGACGTGAGCTGAATGCCGGCTTGACGGAGACGCATCACAAAGCCGCGCTCACGCATACGAAAGGCGTGCACATCGGACGCTGGCCCGATGAAGGCAACTTCGCGATGGCCGAGCGAGAGCAGATGTTCTGCGGCGAGGCGACCTGCGGCGATCGCATCGGTCGCGATTCCAGGCCACCGCTCCGAAGGCTCGTCGATCAACACCACATTCACCCCAGCCAACGCATCACTCGGCAAGGATGCCGCGCCGATTGCGTCGAGCAAGATGCCGTCGATCTGGCGCGCACGCAGTGTCTCAAGGTGTTGTGTGACTGAGCGTGCGCTCTGGTCGCAGAGCAGCACCGCGTAGCCTGCTTCCGCGGCGACCCGCTCGGCGCCGGTGACTACATCGGCGACAAACGGATTGCGCACATCGGGGACGATCACGCCGAGGGCGAAGGAGCGACGTCGAGCGAGGGATCGGGCGACGACGTTGGGTTTGTAGCCCAGTTCGGCGGCGGCATCGATGACACGCTGACGCGTCGCCGCGGCAACGCGGGCGCGAGGGTGCTGCGAGAGGACGAGCGACGCGGTGGGTTGGGAGACACCGGCGCGGGCGGCGACGTCGTGGACTGTGACGCGGCGCCCAAGAGGAAGGAGGGCCATCGTCGAGCATAATGGCGTTGCAAATACGTATTGGCAAGTACCCGCCGCGTCTCCACCCACACAATCGAGGCCCGCTCGCCATCATTCGGCATGCCAGCGCGCCCCCCAAAAACGCCCTCCACCGCCACGCGCGCCGCCGATCCGGCCGTTGGTGCCGCGGCGGCACAGCTCGGTCCGCCGGTGGCGCCTCCGTCCTCGGGACGCGGCTGGCTCAAGGCGGGCGCTGTTGCGCCGCGGCCTCGGAGGCGGTTGATCGTCCGCGTGCTGATCGCGCTCACCAGCAGCACGGCAATTCTGGCGGTCGCGGGGATCGTCGCCGCTGCTGCCATCGTTCCCCCGATTGGTGCCCGACTGAACGCGCGCATGGCCGCCGAGCACGAGGTGCAAATGCAACTCGTGCCCGGTGAACGCATTGAGCAGAGCGCCTACGCGTCGCAGCGCCGGTGGACGGATATGTGGCGCGAGTCGTTCGGCATTGTCGTCGCAACCGATCGTCGACTGCTCTACGTCGGCGCCCCTCCAACTCCCCTGCTCCGTCCAATCGAAGACGGACCATCGGAACTGTTGGTCGAGAGCTATCCGTACGACGCCGCGTTCACGCTCGAGCCACGCACGCTCTTTCGCGGGTACGGTCGCGGGCTCGTGCTCCGCATGCCACTGCGCGAAGTGGACTTCATTGTCGATGATGCGGAATGGACCAAGGCGCTCGCCGTATCGCAAGCAAGCATTGTTGCACGTACTGCGGTGACGCGTGGCGTTGAAGAGCTTGAAGCAAGCAATCGACCCAGCGCGCCTCGCGCCGCAGTGTATGTCACGTACGTGGTCCAGCGGGGGGAGACGCTGACCGGACTCGCGCGCCGTTTTCGGACGTCGCCCGATGTGTTGCGACAGCTGAATCAGCTCACGAATGATGACATTCGTTCCGGGCAGCGACTGCGAGTGCCGGAAGTTCGGAATGCCACTCCAGCGTCGTAGTTTGCCGCACTACGGTCGCCCGCGCAGCTCCGAAGTGTCGGTGAGCGCGCGGCTCGGTCTTCGCGCGAATCGGTCGGCGCGAGGCGCCGACCTCCGTAATTTGCTTCCGGGATAGACCGTGGTTACTGCCCAAGGACCAGCGCAAAGATGAGCGGGGCCACGATCGACGCATCGGATTCGATCACGAACTTCGGCGTCTCGATGCCAAGCTTCCCCCACGTGATCTTTTCGTTCGGCACTGCGCCGGAGTACGATCCGTAGCTCGTGGTCGAGTCGCTGATCTGGCAGAAGTAGCCCCATAGCGGCACTTCGGTTCGCTTGAGGTCCTGGTGCAACATGGGCACCACGCAGATCGGAAAATCGCCCGCGATACCGCCGCCGATCTGGAAGAAGCCGATCGTCGAATCAGCCTTCGCGGTCCGGGTGTACCAATCGGCGAGGTACATCATGTACTCGATGCCGCTGCGGACCGTGTGGACGTTCTTCACGTTGCCGTCAATGACGTGTGACGCGAAGATGTTGCCGGTGGTGGAATCTTCCCAACCGGGAACGATGATCGGGAGGTTCTTCTGCGCGGCGGCGAGCACCCACGAGTCTTTCGGATCGATCTGGTAGTACTGCTCGAGCTTTCCGCTCAACAGGATGCGATACATGAACTCGTGCGGGAAGTAGCGCTCGCCCTTTGCATCCGCCGAGGTCCACTCGTCAAGAATCGCATTCTCGATGCGGCGGATCGCTTCCGCTTCCGGAATGCATGTATCCGTGACGCGATTGAAGTGCTTGTCGAGCAGTGCCTGTTCGTCCTGCGGCGTCAGGTCGCGATAGTTCGGAACGCGCTTGTAGTGATCGTGCGCGACGAGATTGTAGATGTCTTCCTCGAGATTCGCGCCGGTACAGGTGATGGCGTGCACCTTGTCCTGACGGATCATCTCCGCCAGCGAGAGTCCAAGTTCTGCGGTGCTCATCGCGCCCGCGAGCGTGACCATCATCTTGCCACCGTGGTCGAGGTGCGCGACGTAACCGTCGGCGGCGTCGATCAGCGCGGCTGAGTTGAAGTGGCGATAGTGATGGCGGAGAAACGCCGAAACCGGCGCGGACGATGACGGGGTCATAGCGGGCACTCGAATGGATTGGCGACGACGATCGGCGCGCTGGAGGCGCAGCCACCGCAGTATCCGGCGTGTTTGTCGCGGATACCGCAGGGGAATCTATCGCCGCCGGTCGGTCTGGTGGTCCATGCGTCGCGGATCGGTTTCAATGTCAACTTCATTGTCAGCGCGCCGACCGCGCGCTCCCCCGCCGCTCCGCCTGAGGGCAAGCCAGGCGGCCCCTCCGCCAAGTCCGATCGCAATCGCGCTGTGGCCAGTGCTCATCGCCGCCGCTGCGAGCGCGACGCAGATCAGCGCCACTGCCCGCACGCCCGACCCGACGCTCAGGTCGTCACCCACTACTGAATTGCGCCCCCCGGCCGTCAACTCGGCCGCGCTCCAGCCGCGTGCGACGTCGTCTGCACTGGGCACGGTCTGATACGTCCCGGTCACTTCCTCGCCACGGACGACCGGCACGCCGCGCCCATCGATACCACCTGAGACGGTCGCCCACCCGGCGGGGTCGGTAGCCCGCGATATCGCCCGCGAGGCGCGCGTCTCTTCGAGCAACGCCAGGCCGAGGCGGACCGGGACGACCACACCGGGTTCCGTCGTTCCTCGAACGACTGCGGCCCCCGACTCAGGCGTGGTGACAGGCGTCGGTTCGCTTCCGCGACCAGTGCGCACGAGTTCAGCAATCGCGCCGCGAACGACCAATTGCATCATGCGGACCGTCGGTTCGCGCATGACACTCGATGCGCGCCGCATCAGACGTTCGGCGTCGCCGTCTCGGCCTTCACGAAACGCAACCACGAGTTGCTGAATCAGCGTGCGCAACGGTTGTGGAGGTTCCGCGCTTTCGCCCGTCAACACACTCACCAGTGTCGCGAGGAGTGCGCGTGCAGCGTGGGCCTGCTCGGGACCGCCGGCAGTCGAGAGCGTGCCGCCGGCACTGAACGCGCGCAGCAATATGCGCGTCTCACGCGCGACATCCGGTGTTGATCCAGCCACGAGTCGTGCCCCAACACCAATAAGCGCCGAATCCACGACATCGCGGGTGCCGTCCCCGCTCGTTGCCGGTACCGACGACGCACTGTCCAGCAGCTCGCTCGCGTTTGACACTCGCCCGCCTCTCGCGCTCCCGTCCGGGCGATCCGAGTTCATGTCGAACACAAAGCTTTCGGACGGTGTCGGGAAGACTTCAGTCGTCGTTGGCGTGGACCGCGATACGCTGCGAGTTGCATCGGCCATCGCGGCGCGCACCGCACCACGACCGTAGTCCACCGCCGGATGGTCGGGCGCCGCACGCAGTGCCCGCTGCAGCAACGCTTCCGCCCCACGCGTATCGCCCTGCCGCGCCAGAACCACCGCGTGTTGAATCATGAGCAATGGATCGTGCGGTGCGCCGTCGAGTGCCGGCTGCAAAGCGGCGCGCGCTCCGGCGACATCGCCCACGGCTAGGCGGGCCAGCGATTGCAGAAACCTCAGCCCGGCCGATGACGGTCGAGCTACCAGTCCTTCCTCGGCAACGCGGTCGCTCTCGCCGGGGAGTCCGAGCACGGTGAGCGCGCCGCTGCGCAGATACCACCCCTCTTCCGTCCGACGGGCGCCTTCCCACACCGAATCGAGCGCGGCCAACGCGTCGCCTCCGAGGTTGCGCAGCAGTGCGCCCCGAGCCTGCTCAAGCCCGACTTCCAGCGCGACTGCCGGCGTCCGCCCGCGCATCGCGACCGTATCGAGGGTGCCGAGTAGCTCGGCGAGATCCAGTCCGCTCCGACCGAGGGGAGACCAGGCGGGGGCTCCAACCGGGCGCGGATCTGACGGGGCAACCGGTACCAGCGCGCGCGAAGGCGACACCTTCCCGATGGGGGAGGGCGTTGGGAGGCCTGTATTACCGCTCGGGTGGATGCCCGGTATGTCTGACGGCACGCAGATGGATCAGAGGACGACACGCGCCCGAGTGAAGGGCGCGTCTAGTGCGGACACACGTTCTTTTGAGCAGTATCGGCGGGGTGGCCGGCGGACTTAACCCAACCCCTCCCTGGGCCCCGCGATACTCAAACGAGCGCGTCGATCAGCGCACCCTGATTCGAAACTCGGCCGTACCCTGAGATCTCACTGAACCAGCGATACGCACGGCCGTTGCAGTCGAGCGCCACACGTCGATGGGTACGAGTGTGTTCGTAGAGCCTGAGCTCACCCACATCGTCAGGCCCCGCGACGAATCCGATAAACCAGAAGGACGCGGCCGCAGTCGCCGCCGCGGGCCCGAACTCCGCGGTGAGTGCGCGTTCGAGTGGAGCCCAGTCGGGTCGTCGATACATGAGCGATGTCTGCATGGGAGTTACGCCTTGGACGCCCCTTCCAAGCACCGGTCACGATTCGTCACGCACGAGGCGTGAGCTCTCCCGCTGTGATCGTGCCGTGCTCTCAGCGCGGACTATGGAACGGTGCCGGTGGTTCTGCGTGTGATGGTGCGGGAGCTGGGGCATCATCGCGCACGCGTGCGTGGACCCGCTCCCGGATGAACCGACACGCGATGCCGAGTGACTCACGCGCTTCGGGCAATACGGCGGCAAAGAATTGCCAGACGTGGGGTACCCGTGACCAGAGCTTCAGCTGGACATCGACGCCGTCGTTACGCGCACGTTCAGCGAGTCGCACACTGTCATCGCGCAGTACTTCATCATGACCGGCGTGAATCAGCATCGGCGGCAGTCCGCGAAAATCGCCGTAGAGTGGCGACAGGCGAGGCTCTCGGGGGTCGGCATCGCCGACATAGAATCGCGCCGCGCGTCGGATCGTATCACCGGCAAACATCGCACAGTGTTCCGTGTTGTCGTCCAGCGATTGACCGGTCGCCGCCAGGTCGGTCCATGGACTGAACACCACGATTGCGGCGGGCAGCGGCACGCCCTCGTCTCGCAGCGAGAGCGCCAGCGAGAGGGCCAGGCCTCCGCCGGCCGAATCACCCGCGATCACGAGGCGCGCGGCGGCGATGTTGCAGTCTTCGAGGAGATATCGGTACGCCGAACGGGCGTCGTCGAGTGCCGCCGGAAACGGGTGCTCCGGTGCGAGTCGGTACGTCGGCACGTACGCCGTGCCGTTGATACGCCGGACTATCGAGCTCACCAGCGGCCGGTGCGTTTCCGGACTACAGGCGATAAAGCCGCCGCCGTGAAGATAAAGTACGACAGGCGCGTCCGCGTCGGTCGACGGCCATTGGATGCACTCGCCACCCGGCCACTGCGCGACGGGCGTCAGCGGCGTCGAGGTCGCGCCCGTCGAGCGGGCCATGAATCGACGTGCCCCTTGGGGGCGGCCCATGTTCTGTCGCACCCAGACCGGATCGATCGGTTGCAGCGCATGGGGACGCATGCGCGCTCGAACCAGTAGGTGGACGAGGTGCGACTGCCAGCTGGCTCGGGGGCGATGGGCGGGCGCGGAGGACATGATGAATCCTAGATGATTCGCGTCATCGCCGTCAGACGCCGACCTGTTTCTCCACGCGATCGCGGTAGTGACGGCTCAGACGCAGTTTGGTACCGTCTTCGAGAATGACGACGTAATCGCCAGAGAACCACTGCTGCATTTCGCGAACCCGATTGAGGTTCACGATGGTCGAGCGGTGAATGCGGGCGAAGAGACGTGGGTCGAGCGTTTCCTCGAGATGGCTGATCCGTTCCCGGATGGTGTGCGCCGTCGTGCCGACGTGGAGGCGTACGTAGTTTCGATCGGCTTCGATCCAGTCAATCTCCGTCGTTTTCACGAAGAACATGCGCCCGTCCTCCTTCACCAGAATGCGGCTGGCATGGCTCGTGTTCGCGGTCGGGGGGGCTGTACCGAAGCCGTTGCCGTCCGCGCGCAGGTCGAGCGACGCGGTTCCGTCCGTCAGGCGACGCACCGTGTCCAGCAGCTCACCCAGCCGCTTTGCTGCGACGGCATGGGCGCGCTGTTTGCGCGCGCGCTCGAAGGCGGCCTTGAACCGGTCTTCGTCGAGCGGCTTGAGCACGTAATCCACGGCGTGCACATCGAACGCGCGTTGGGCATGTTCGTCGTACGCGGTAATGAAGAGCACCATCGGCGAGGGTTCGCCTTCCAGTTCACGCAGCACGCCGAAGCCGTCCAACCCGGGCATTTGCACATCGAGGCAGACCAAATCGGGCTGCAGCTCGCGGATCATCTTCACCGCATCGCGCCCGCTCTCGGCTTCGCCGACGATCTGGACATCGGCCTCGCTCTGCAGCAGCCGCCGCACGCGCTGCCGCGCAAGCACTTCGTCATCCACGACCAATACACGCATGCTCGACTCCTCCTGCCTCCGATCGGCTCGCTATCGTCGCCACCAGCCTGCGCCCGGAGGAATGGCACAGCTCACGCGCGCGATAACGCGGCACCCGTTGTCTGTCGTACGCCACCAATACGCCGGAACAACCCCATAAGTTCACACGACCTTCACGGCGATCGGGCGTGTCGTAGAATACTGCAACCTATTCGTCGCGCGCTGTCGCAAGACGGCCCGTACTTCTACGGAGTCTGACGTCTTTCACGGTCACTATGGTTGCCTCGCCAGCATCAACATTCCGTCCGCTCACCATCGCCGACCAGGGCGCTCAACTCAAACGCATGACGCGCGTGCTTTTCGCGCTGGTCTGGTTGATACCTGGGCTGCTGGCAACGCTGCAACTGATGGCGTTTGGCGATGTCACTGGTACGCAATACGGGCTGTTTCACGCATTGGTTTGGCAGGGTTCCGCGTGGCTGACGTGGAGCGTGTGGTCCCAGGTGATTCTGACGCTGGTGGACCGTGTCCAACTCGGGACCGGCCGCATCGGCGCGTGGGTCGCCATCCACGTGGTGGCCACCTTTGCGGTCTGCACGGCAAACCTGCTCGTGATCGCGTGGCTCGATCACCGTTTTGTGCACGTGTCGCAGGGCCAGACCTTCGGCTACGCCCTCCGCTCGGTGTTCGTGGATCACTTCGACGTGCAGGTCGTGCTCTACTGGGCAGTGCTGGGCGCGGCGTACATGGTGGAGTTTGTCCGACGTTTTCGTGAGCGCGATCGAGCCGCGGTTCAACTTGAACAGAAGCTTGCCATGACACAGCTCGAGTCGCTCCGCATGCAGCTCAATCCGCATTTCCTGTTCAACGCCCTCAACTCGGTCGCCGAGCTGATGGAAATGGACGTGAAGCAAGCGCAGCGCACGCTCACCCGCGTCAGCGACTTGCTCCGCCTGTCCCTGCGAAGCGCCGGATCGAGTACCATTCCGCTCTGGCAGGAGATCGAACTCGTCGAACTCTATCTACAGATCGCGCGCGTTCGGTACGGCCAAGGGCTCGAAGTAGATATCGACGTCGACTCGTCAGCCGTCGATCTGCAGGTACCAAGTTTTCTGCTACAACCACTGGTGGAAAACGCGCTCAAGCATGGGCTCGCGCCGGGGCATGCCGGTCAGAGCATTCACGTTTCCGCGCGTCGCGTTGCGAACACGCTTGAGCTCATCGTCGACGACAATGGGAAAGGACTCGATGGACTCATCACCACGAGCGGTCGCTTCATGGCCGCGCGTCCTTCCGTCGACGGACTCGGCATTGGCCTCACCAACACCCGCTTGCGGCTGACCATGCTGTATGGTGATCGCTACGCATTCCGGATGAGCAATCAGCAGAGTGGCGGGTGCCGGGTGGAGCTCAGACTGCCGTTGGACTGACGCGAACAAGCCCACTCGGTTCGTCCATCGCGACCTCGCCCGCGGGTTGGTGTATTTTCCGGAATGACTTCTTCAGACACGGCCACCGCCCCAATTCCCCGCCGCCCACGCTCAAGGCATCGCGGGGCGATCATCGTCACCGCGATCGCGGGTGTGGTCGCGCTGACCCCTGGGAATCTGCTCGCATGGGGCGATGCGGGGCACCGGATGATCGGGCTCGCCGCGGCGCAGAAAGTACCGGCCGAGATGCCGGCATTCTTCCGTAACGCGAGCCAGCAGCTCTCGTACCTCAATCCGGAACCGGATCGATGGAAGGATCGTGCGGAAGCGACGCTCGACCCGGCGCTCAACGGCGGCTCCTCGCCGGAGCACTACATGGATATGGATCTTGTCTCGCCCGCGGCACTTACCGCCGCGTTGGCCGCGCCCAACCGCTTCGCCTTCGCCGATACGCTCGAGCAGGCCGGCGCATCGGTCTCAACGGTCGGGCTGCTGCCGTTCATGATGCTCGAAATGGCGCAACGCTTGCGCGGCGATTTTCGACTGTGGCGCATCGCCCCCGACTCGACGGTCCGTGCCTGGATCGAGCAGCGCATCATCGACGATGCCGGAATACTCGGCCACTACGTCGCGGACGGTTCGAATCCGCACCACACCACCAAGCACCACAACGGCTGGGTGGGCGAGAACCCGAAGGGCTTTCCGACCGACAATCGTTTCCACGGTCGTTTCGAATCGGCCTACGTCCAAGGGCAGATCAAACTCTCCGACGTGCTCGGCGGCATGAGCAGCGAGCCAAGAGTGTTTCCGAACCTGCGCATGGCAATCACGGCGTATCTGCGCACGAGCTTCGGTCAGCTCGATCGGCTGTATGAGATAGACAAAGCAACGCCGTTTCAGGCGGGAACCAGCACCGCCGAGCAGAAAGCGTTTGCGTCGGCGCGCTTGGCGGCTGGCGCCGAAATGTTGCGCGATATCTGGTGGACGGCCTGGGTGACGAGCGGCCAGCCGGTGACTATTCCGCCGCGGTCACCAAGAAACCTTCCTCGATAACCGCCTGCTTGATGTGTGCGAGGTCAGCGCGGGTTTCGTCGAAGTGGAGCTTGGCCGAGCCGATCGCGACGTCATCGACGTCGACCCCCGGAACCGCCGTGAGTGCATCGCGAACCGCCTTGACGCAGTGGCCGCACGTCATCCCGCTGATTTGGATCGACAGCTCAGTCATATTTGCTCCCCGCCTTGCACTGATGTTGGATTGAACCCGCCAACGGTTGGCTCACCTACCCCGCGCACGATACGTACCAGTCCCCTGATTGCAACCCTCCTCTGAGCTATGACTGATTCTCCATCGCGGTCGAACCTGTTTCCGGCGCTGCTACTCGCCTTGGGCGTTGCCGCCGGTGGACTCTTTGCCGGGGCCGGGGTGTCCAAGGTGCGGACGGTCGACCGCACGGTCTCGGTGAAAGGAGTGGCCGAGCGAGAAGCAAAAGCGGACCTCGCAATATGGCCGTTGCGACTGGTCGCCACTGACGATGATCTCACGCGCGCCAGTGCCACGCTCGAGCGCAGTGTGGCCAGCGTGCGTGCGTTTCTGAAAGCCCAAGGGCTCGATTCCGCCGGCACTGAAGTATCGGTGCAGGAGTTCTCGGTGCAGGACCAGCGCACCATGGGCAACTATCAGACGGGCAGTCGCTACATCATCCGGCAGACGCTCGTCGTGCGCTCAACGCGCGTGGACGTCGTTCAGAACGCGAGCCAGCATGTGCCTGACCTCGTCCGCAATGGCGTGGTGTTGTCGTCAGGACAGGAGTATGGGGGCGGCGGACCCACCTTCGTGTTCACCGGGCTGAACGCCATCAAGCCTCCGATGATCGCTGAAGCGACGGCGCGTGCCCGCGAGTCGGCCGAACAGTTTGCCCGCGACTCCAAGAGCAACCTCTCGGGCATCCGTCATGCGTATCAGGGCACGTTTGAGATTCTGCCGCGCGACCAGGCGCAGGGGATCAGCGAAGAGAGTCAGGTTGTGAAGAAGGTGCGCATCGTCTCGACCATCGAGTATGGCCTGCGCGACTGAACGCAGGCGTTACGTCCGCGCGGCGATTCAGTCGACCAACGAGACCGGTCGCGCGTCGAGGGCCGCGCGCACGGCAGCGGTGAGCTGGCCAGCGGTGAATGGCTTCTGCAGAAACGCTACCTGATGCTGGGCAAGCTGATGCTGCACCGAATCCGTCTCGCCATACCCGGACATGAGTATCACCGGCACGTCCGGATGTTCTTCGCGCAGCCGCTTGGCCAGAACGACCCCGCCCACGCCCGGCATCATCACGTCGCTCAAAACCAGGTCGACGCCCTCGCCATGCTCCTGCATGAGGGTCAGCGCTTCGCGGCCGTCAAGGGCAACCAGTAGCCGGTATCCGTGCGTCTTCAGCACGCGTTGTACGACAAGACGCACCGCGGGATCATCTTCGGCGATGAGTATGCACTCGGCGCCGTGCGATTCCGCCTTGGTCGGTTCTGCTTCGACGGCGACCGGGCCTGCTTCCGTTGCAGGGAGGTACACTTGGAATGCCGTCCCTCGATCGGGTACCGTGTCAACGGTCACACCGCCACCGAGCTGCTGTACAATCCCAAACACAGTCGCGAGACCAAGTCCGGTGCCTGCGCCAAGTGGCTTGGTCGTAAAGAACGGCTCAAAAATGTGGGGCAGCACTTCGGACCGAATGCCGGTACCTGTGTCACTCACCGCGATCCGCACCCAACCGCCCTTGGGCAACTCGCCGAGTGGCGTGTGCATCGCTTCTTTGAGTGAGACGGCGGAGCATTGGACCGCGATCGTGCCTCCGTTGGGCATCGCGTCGCGGGCGTTGAGCACGAGATTGATCATCACTTGCTCCACCTGCGTGGGATCGGCCAGCACATGCAGCGCGCGCAAAGTGTACAATGCATCAATGTGCACGTTCGACGGAATGAGGCGTCGCAGCATCGGCACGAGGGCGTGCAACGTTTCGTTCACATCCAGCACGCGCGGCTGCACAACCTGCTTGCGGCTGAAGGCGAGGAGCTGCTGCGTGAGCGCACCTGCCCGTACCGCTGCCGACTTGATTTCAAGCAACTCGAGACGTCCGTCGCCCTCGGGGTCGAGACGATCAACGAGCACTTCGCAGTTGGCGCGGACGACCGTCAGCATGTTGTTGAAGTCGTGGGCAATGCCGCCCGCCAGCGCACCGATCGCTTCCATTTTCTGCGACTGACGCAGCTGCTCTTCACTCTGCTCGAGTGCGGCGCGTGTGTTGCGGCGTTCGGTGACATCCTCGAAGTACACCGACATGCCGTGGCGCATCGGCACGGTGCGCAACTCGAACCAGCGTGAGAGTTCCGGCACCAGCGCTTCGGTGCGCGTTGGCCGACCGGACGCGGCCGCGTCGCGGAGGGCGTGTTCGATGTCGCTGCCGGCGATTGTGGGAAAGAGCTCCCACAACTGTGCGCCGATCGCGCGCCCACGGGCAGTGTGCAGCAGGCGGACCGCGCGTCGGTTCAGAAAGGTGATGCGCCACGCGCGATCGATCGCAAGCACGCCGTCATTGATGCTGTCGAGGATATCGAAGCTGCGCGCGGGGAGTCCTTCCGCCGCGATCGACGGATCGCTCAGGCGCGATTGCCCTTCGCGGTACGCGAGCTCGCCGCGCAATTCGAGATCAGAGACCACAGCGACGGCGAGATTCTGCAGGAACAGTTCGTCGCGGTCGGTCCACTGCCTCGGCTCGTGCGTGATCGCGCACAGCGAGCCGAGGATGTGTCCAGCAGACGTCCGTAGCGGAACACCGAGGTAGCCGATGACCGCGAGATCGCGGACGGCCATATTGTCGCGCACCAGCGCGTTCACGCGCGCGTCCGTTACCCGCAGTGTACTTCCGCCGGTGACCACGTGCTGGCAGAACGAGTGACTCAGCGGCGTCTCACCGCACTGCTCGAGATCGGTCGGTAGCCCGGTGGAACCAGGAAAGAACTGTCGTCGATCGTCCACGAGCGAGACTAGCGCAATTGGAACCGACAGCGCGTCGCACACCGCCCGCGTGATGTGCGTGTACGGCGGCAGGGGATAGGCGCGAGGCCGGACCGATTCGGCAATTGCGCGAAGTCGGCCAGGGTCAGCCAGCGCCGACGGGGAGGTCGCTTTCATGTTTGTGGATCGAACCGGGAAGCGTGCGCCGGTTCGTCATCGGACCTGCCGCGTCACGCTCAATAGACGACGCAGTGCGCCCAAGGTTGCAGATACGGTGGATGTGGTTGCTTCGTGCCCGACAGCCAAATCTTGTCGGGTGGGCCCGATCTGCGAGCGCCCCGCTTCGTTTGGCGAGTGTGGACGCCTATTTTACGGCTCATGCACGCCTCGGTAAATGAGGGTGACTCTTTTGCTCTTTCAGCGTACCTCATGACAATCCGCCAGCTTCCACTGTTCCCGGATGAGCAGCTCCGTGAAGAGTTTGCGACGCAAGAGTTAGTTGTCCTGTACAAGCACAGTCCGCTCTGCGGTCTGTGCGACATCGCGATTGCTGAGGTGAACGCCTTCGTCGATGCCAACCCCGGTGTTCCGGTCTGGATGGTCGACGTGATCAGCCAACGACCGATGTCGCAGCGACTCGCCACCATGCTGCATGTGGAGCACGAGTCGCCGCAGGTCATCATGGTGCGCCGGGGGGAGCCAGTCTGGAACGGCTCACACCGCCGAGTAACCCGGACGCGGCTTGAAGAGGCCGTCGCGGCAACAGCGAATCAGTGTTGACAGGCGACGTTCCACGCACGCTAGTTATCTCGAACTCTGTTTGATCCACCCGCGCCCCATGCGCGGGAGCTTGCGGCGAAATCGCCGCGCCCCTTCGAACCCCTGAAGCGTATGGAAGCGTCATCTCAGCCTCGCCGTCGCAGTCATCCGACGCGATTTGCCATTGCCGTCTTCTCCGGCGCGTTGCTCACGCTCGGTGCCTGCAACTCCGACTCGACCGAGCCGGCTAGCGCCGTGGTCAGTGTCGCTGTCACGCCGCGCCTGAACAACCTGACCGTTGGCGGCACGCAGCAACTCGCCGCACAGGCACTCGATGCATCGGGCAACCCGATCGCGGGGAAGGCCATCACTTGGACGTCTTCAGAGCCGAATGTCGCCACGGTGTCGGCGACTGGCCTGGTAACAACCGTCGGGCCCGGCAGTACCGCAATTCAGGCCAGCGCTGACAATTCCTCCGGCTTCGCTGCGATCTCGGTCACGGCACCCGTTGCGAGCGTGGTGATCACTGGTAACGGTGGCATCATTCCCGTTGGCACAACTCAGCAGCTCACGGCCAATCTTCGCGATGCGGGCGGGAACTCGGTCTTCATCCGCACAGTCACTTGGACGAGTTCTGCGCCGACCATCGCCAGCGTCTCGAGCTCGGGGCTCGTGACGGCGGTCACCGCCGGCACCGCAACCATCACCGCCACGAGTGAAGGGCGCACTGGCACGGCGCCGGTTACGGCCGCCGTTACCTTCCCTGTCGCCACCGTAACGCTCAGCCCCGCCGCTGTCTCTCTCGTTTCTGGCACCACGCAGCAGCTTGCCGCGACCTTGCGCGACGGCTCGGGCAGCACGCTGACAGATCGGGCGATTGCGTGGAGCACATCCAGCGCGACGATCGCAACGGTCACCAGCACTGGTCTCGTGACCACGATCGGACAGGGTTCGGTCACCATCACTGCCACGAGCGAGGGTAGGTCCGGCACGTCCGTGTTCTGGTCGCTCTTGGGACTCTCGAACACGATCTCCGGTACCCTTCAGGCCGCGATCAATACGTCCGCCTTTGCGTGGGTGACGGTGCCCGTTGGCACGACCCGCCTCGTCGTCAGCTCGAGCGGCGGCACGGGCGATCCCGATATGTATCTCTATCGTCCAGGTACCACGCCGACATCGACCACGTCGGCCGGCGTCGTGTGCGCCTCGGAAGCCGATGGTCCGGTGGAAACCTGCACGGTGAACGCACCGGCATCTGGTCTGTGGTTGCTTCAGATGTTCGCCTACTCGACGTTCTCCGGCACCACCGTTCGCGTGGTAACAACGCCGTAAGTCCCGCCACCAGCGGACGGATGTTTACGCTCGACTGACAATCGCAGCACTCGTACCGAACGGGATCGTCTTCGATGACGGTCCCGTTCCCGTTTTCGTCTCCATTTTCTTTGTATGAAGCTCGCTCAGTACATCGCCAGACTTGGCTACGGCAGTCGCCGTGAAGTCACGTATCTCTTCGACAAGCGACGGGTCACGCATGTCGACGGTCAGATATTGAAGGAGAAGGACGACGCGACGCACGATGACATCCGGGTCGACGGTGAGCCGCTCGACCCACCACCGGGCGTGTTGCTCATGATGCATAAGCCGGCAGGCTACGTGTGCTCGAGCAAGGACGTGAGTCCACTGGTGTATGAGTTGCTCCCTGAGCGCTTTCGTTTTCGCACCCCGATCATCGCGCCGATCGGGCGACTCGACTTCGACACATCAGGGCTCTTGCTGCTCACGGACGACGGCCAGCTCAATCACCGCATCTCGTCGCCACGCACGCACCTTCCCAAGACGTACGACGCGCAGCTGGCGACCGACCTGCGCGGAGACGAGGCAGAACTGTTTGGGAGCGGAACACTCATGCTCGAGCGGGAAATCGAACCGCTGCTCCCCGCTCGGCTCGAAGTGTTCGACGCCCGCACGGTGCGGGTCACGCTCACCGAAGGTCGCTATCACCAGGTCCGACGCATGTTCGCCGCCGTCGGCAATCACGTTGTGGCCCTGCACCGGAGTGCGATCGGTTCGCTCACACTGGCCGATCTTCCATCAGGGGAGTGGCGGATGCTGACAGACGACGAACGGGCGTCCCTCACGCCTCCACGCGCCGCTAAGGCCGCGTCGCCGACAGAACCTTGAATCGTTGTCCATCGTGGACGGTTCGCATGTTCCCGAACAGATCGGTGAGTGCGGCTTCGTAAGGGAGCGTGCGATTGGCGACCAGCAACAGGCGACCTCCCGGGCGCAGCACGTTGAACGCATCGCGCATGAATTGCAGCGGCACGTTCAGCGCGGTCGCCTTGCCAACGTGAAACGGGGGGTTGCTCACGACGACATCAAACCGGTCATCACGCACGGCGTTGGCGATGTCGCTTGTCACGGCCTGAACATTGGGGAGCCCCGCCGCCGTCGCCGACCGTTCGGCTGAACGGACGGCTTCGGAATCCGCATCGACCATGGTGATGCGACCAGTACCGGAGAGACGCGCCGCCACAACGCCGAGCGCACCGGAGCCGCAGCCAAGATCGAGCACGTCAGCGCCACTCTCGACGATCATCTGTTCCGCCAGGATTTCGGTCGCTTCGTCCAGATGCTCCCATGAGAACACACCGGGGCGCGTAAACAGTGTCAGCGGCATGCCACGCGCTATCGTCTCCACGCGATTGAACACGTCGTGCCCGAGCAAAGGATTGGCGAACTCTTCGAGCGCTGTCGCAACATCGCGCTGCTTGACCGCACTGACCACACGAAAGCCACTCTCACTGGCCAGCACCTGACACGCACCGAACAACAGCTCCAGCAGGCGTGCGGCGCTCTTGGCTCCCTCATTCGTGGCGCCGGCAATCACACACCGACCGCCAACGCGAAGCGCGGTCCAAGCGTCGGCCAGCAGTTGCAGCAGCGCGAGCTTCTCGTGCGGAATGCGAATTGCCACCACATCCGCCCGCGTACCACTCGGCACCGTCCGAGTCCCATGACCGAGGTACACGCTTGCCGCGTTGACATCGTTTGCCTCGAGCGTACGCACGGCTGCGCCAAATGAGACGACGTTGCGATCGGTGAGCAGCACGCGCGATGCGTGCCCCGTGGTCGCGGCAACGGCGCCATAGAGGCCGCTCCCGCAGTTGAGCTGCACGACGACGTCGCCCGCACTCACGCGCGCGTACTGCGCAAGGAGCAGTTGCGCCGGATCGACCGCGCCGTGCGCGAACGCACCGAGTTTTGTCGCGTAGCGATAGCGAACGCCCGCAATCGGAATCGAACCCGATTGCCAGGCGTGATAGTCAACAGAATTATTCATGACCTTGGAATCAAGCCGCTCGCTTCCCTACGCGCTCGCGAGCTCCTTGAGCGCATTCACAAACGTGTCCAGCTCCGCGGTCGTCGTAAACAGCTGCGGCGTAACACGGACGCCACGCACGCCCGCCGAATCGATGGCAACGGTCCACACGCGATACTTCGCGAGCAGGGTCTTGGCCAGATCGCCGGGAGGGATACTTGCTATACCGACATTCGCAATGGCGCAGGAACGCGCCGGATCGGTTGGCGTGTTGACGACGATGTTGGGCGTGTTGCGCACCTTCGATGTCCAGTGCTGCTGCAGAAAGCGGAGGCGCGCCTCCTTGCGCTGAATGCCGATGGCGTTGTGGAAGTCGATCGCGCTGGCGATGGCGAGATCGGTGTGCACCGGGTGGGTGCCTGTGTGGTTGAGCTTGCGGATGTCGGTATCCGCCATGCCTTCGTCGGCAAAGACGGGCCACAGCTTCGGGATGTTGTCTTTGCGCACGTACAGCAGCCCGGCACCAAGCGGAGTTCCGAGCCATTTGTGCAGACTGGCGCCGTAGAAGTCGCAGCCGAGGTCTGGAATGCGAAAGTCGAGTTGCGCAAATGCGTGCGCACCGTCGACCATGACGAGCACGTTATGACGATGCGCCATGTCCGCGATCTTGCGTACCGGGAGAATCTGTCCGGTGATGTTCACCTGATGACAGACCATCAGCAGGCGCGTTTTGGGCGTGATCGCATGTTCGTAGAGCGACACGATCTCGTCGTCAGAGCTGGGATCGAGCGGCAGCGAGACCACGGTGTTGACGATGCCATAGCGCCGAGCCTGCAGCTTGAACATGTCGAGCATGGCGCCGTAATCCTGCGCGGCCATCACAGCGTGATCGCCCGCTTTCCAATCAAGGCCCGCAATGACCGTATCGAGTGATTCGGTCGTATTGCGGGTGATGGCGAGCTCCTCGAACGAACAGCCCGTCAACTCAGCGAGCCGTTTGCGCGCGGCAATTTTGTCATCTACCTGCGTGGTTCGCATGTAGTACGACGCCTTGTAGTTCACCTCGCGCACTTTGCCGATGAAGGCTTCGAGTACCTCCTCCGACTGCATGGAGTAGTAGCCGTTCTCGAGGTTGATGTAGTCCGGCGTCAGTCGATACTTGCCGCGCACCGTCGTCCAGAAGTCATCGTCGCTGGCCAGTTCGTGGGCGGTGCGATTGGTCATGCGCGCGAGCACATCGTCGCTGAACATCAAGCCGAGCGACGCGCCACCAACCGTGCGCAGAAATTCACGCTTGTTCACCATGCCTCCGACGTTCGTTGACGTGTGCGTAGCGGTTCATGGAATTCGCGTTGAGACAAAGTCCCACACACGCGACGAGCCGAAGTGCATTGCCGTGACCCGCCCCTTCGCGTCACGATCAAACCAGACGGCGTCGCCGCCATTGGCAAACGCGTCTCGCGTCTTCTCACGATAAAGCGCCGTGGCCGTATCGGTCACGCCAGCCCGTGGGCTGATGGTCAGCGCGCCACCAGCGGTGCGGACATCGAAGGTCACGCCGATCTCGTCGTTCCGATACCGCCCGGCGATCGCCCCAAGATCGGCGGCGGTTGGCGTCCAGCGGGCATCCGCGACGCGCACGAACTCGAGTGAATCGCCGTCTGCCGTTGCCTGCCGGTATGCGCGCACGCGCCCGTCGCTGGCGCGTACAAATCGCAACCTCGCGCCGCCGCTCGCAATCGTGCCATCCTTGAGCGGACGCAACCCCGCCCCGCCTGCACGACGCAACTGGCCGTTCGCACTTTCGAGTTCGACGGTGGTGTTGCTCCGCGTGTCGCGATAGATGCCGACATAGGCCGCAAGTTCCGCCGCGTTGCTGACCGCAGTGTCCAGCGCTGCCGCGCGTGGCAAGTCAGCAAACATTCCGTCCACGATCGCGTGCGCGTATGTCGTAGCCGGAGCCCCCGCGGCGTTGCACATAACCGCGATGGACAGGTTGTCCTTGTCCGGATAGCGCGCGAGATACGTGCTGTACCCGGCGGTCGACCCGGAATGCGATATCTCGCGGAGGCCACGGTAGTTCGACACCACCAGGCCCAGTGCGTACTGAATCTCCATTCCACTGGTGAGCTTCATCCGCCGTGTGATCGTGTCGCCCCACGCAGCACCCAGCTTCTTCGCGGTCAGCGCGTCGTTCCACGCGAGCC